>Ga0335072_10000463_pt1 | contig 79807 bp, 77 predicted proteins | sample Lox_Sample_21_FD_206725 | JGI IMG/M metagenome (GOLD analysis project Ga0335072, IMG submission 206725) | Soil microbial communities from Loxahatchee National Wildlife Refuge, Florida, United States - Lox_Sample_2.1 | ecosystem: Environmental > Terrestrial > Soil > Wetlands | place: USA... | reverse complement strand
ATTTTGGATTAGTTGGGTATTAAGCGGTATTAAAGGGTATTAAGAGGGTATTATCGGAGGTATTGCCAAGAGTATTAATTAAAAGTATTAGTGGGTATTAAAGGTATTAGTATTACGCCCATCCCTGATCGTAAACCGGAGCTCAAAGTGAGGTCAGGTCACGTGCCACATTCTTTGTTTTGGTTTTGCCGATCCGGGTAGACTTGGGCAACAGACCACCAAGAACTCCAACGTTCGACGACCTCCTGGGCGCATAACCTCGAGATTGAGTATCCATAAAACACTGCAATTACTTCGGAAGAATCCCTTCAGCAAGAGAACATTCCGCGCACAACATTGGCTACAAAGTGTTTCCTTCGCCCGTCACGCTCGCTCCCGCTAGACCACCCTTTAAACGCGACCCTCACCGACATCAATGACTACATTCGAACCGCGCCCGCCACTGCAAGTGCTGAGTATGGCATCATCACAACGGCCGTCGCGTCGGAGGAGCGCACGTAACGTGTTTGACGATGACGATGCCCCTCCGGCGAAGCGATCGAGAACAGACGATGGAGTTGCTACAGCGATCCAAGAAACCCAGATTAATGGGCATATCAAAAGTGTAGGAGGTCGTAAAAAGAAGCTATGTAAGTCTCCTCTTCATATCTTGATGGAGGCACTGTAGCGCGTGGGAAAGCTTCTGTTATTCAAGCGCCTAAATCCTCGGCAACAAGTAACTGACAAGTCTGCAGCGTACGACGAGGAGGATAATGGCTTCATGTTCAAACGAACGCGTTCCAAGCAAACAGAAGCAAAGGCGCAGACCGAATCTAAACCTGCTGCTGCAATCGAGAAGGCACCGACGGCAGCTCCTCTGAAGCGCAAACGGAAGTCCTTCTCATCACCAGACATACCAAACACGAAAGCAACGCAGCAACCAAGACGATCAAAAAGGCTGTCTGGCGAAACGGTCCCAGACCCATCTACACCCGCAGAGCTGAAAATCAAACGCCGAGAAACAGTGGCACCGAAGCAAGTTACGGAGGACTCAGATAGCCCGCAGTTAATTGGCGACGATTTGCAGGTCGACAAGAATCGACATGGAACTAAGATTGCTCTCCCATTCGCAGATACTCCAGTGCAGAACCGGAATAAGCAGATGAGAGAGAAGGCAGCAGGAAAGCAAAAGAGCAGGAGGAGCAGTTCAGGTATCCGCGGAAGAAGAGCGAGCTCGTTGCTTGATAGCGGAAATTCAAATGGTGAGTCTTGCATGGCACTGTCTACGTCGTCTAACATAATCAATACTAACGCTTCGAACCTCATAGCCTTACCACACGCTGATGTCGACACGCGAGACTTCTACAAGCACATCGATCAGAGCTTACCAGAGCCACACCGCATGCGGCACCTGCTAACATGGTGTAGCGCGCGAGCATTACCAGAAAAGGTGCCCGGCGCGAGCCGCACGCCGAACGAGAGTCTAGCCATAGACGCAGGTACGTTACTCATCGCAACCCACCTATCTTCGCAATGCGCTGACGTTTGCCGCGCAGCACGGCACATCCAAGAAGAGCTGCTGAAGGACTTCGCGAGCAAGGCGGAGATGTCGGACTGGTTCGCGCGGGCCGAGACGCCTGCGAGCGACCCCGCCGCCGCGCCCGCCACGCTCATCAAAAAGCCCAACCCGCGCAACGTGCAGCACGCCGCCAAGCTGCGCGAGCTGGACGCCGCCATCGCGCGGCTGCAGGCCGAGAAGGCCTCGTGGGAGCGCATCCTGGCCACGGCGGCCGCGGCGCAGCGCTCCGCCGACGACACCGCGACCCTCGACGACCCGGCGTTGGCCGCTGCCCTCGCCGCGCTGCAGGCCGCGCGCGCCCGGCCCGCTGACCTCGCGGCGCGCCTGCGCGGCGTTGCGGCTGCACTGGAGCCCGCGGCGGACGCGCTGGCCGACGGCGTGCACCGCGTCGCGCAGGTGCGGGTTGCGGCGGAGCGCGTGGCCGCGCGGGTGCTGGGCGCGGCGGCGGAGCGCGTCGAGCGCCGCGAGACAGCGGGCAGGGTGGCTGCGGGCGCGGCCGCCGTCGGCCCCAAGGATGTGCTTGCGGCGTTGGCGCGCGTGATGGGCGGGAGGCAGGGCGCGTGAGGGTGGGGCTTGAGAATGATTTCATGTGGGATGTGATTTTGTGAACGGGACTGTGGGAATGAATCGCATTGCCGTGCTTGGGTTTCGTCTGCATGGCTGGCGGGCGGTTTGGTTCGCGTTGCATACCCCCTTTGCAGTGGAATTTCAGAGCGCGCTTTCGTGTGTTCTTGCGAGACATTACGATTTATTGCTTTATATGGAGGACGAGCTCTGCTTAAGCTGTGCTCAGATGGCAGCCTTGCGCCTTTGAGATCCACAAACTCCTGAGTCGCTCGAAACGTAGTCTATGTGAATCGTCCCTCCCTACCTGGCTTCGTTAAAGAGCGTCGTGAAATGCTATGGTCGACCAAACATCACATATCCCGCCATCTCTGCGCCATGAAAATGCAAACAGAAAGGAAACAGCGCTAAGGTGGCACAGAGAACAGATATGACCTCTCAAAGTGCCTTTAGCTTGCCCAAGATTGCCTTGATGCGCTCTGCACCAGCTTTTCCGTCCTCACCACCAATCTCGCCTTGCATACCCTCGATAAGCGCGACAGCCTTCTCTTCCAGCACTCGCAGCACACTCCGCGTGTACTCGAAGCTTCCAAGCTTCTCCATATGGCCAACAGCGTAACGCTTGACCTCGTCATCCTTGGTCTTCATCCGAAGGATATTGAGGGTGACCATATTGCCAGCGGAGGAAGTACTCGTGGCCTGTGCCTCGGCACGGATGGCGTGGATGATCGGAAACGAGAACTTGCCTTCGGTGAGGTCCTCGCAGAGGCCCTTTCGCGCGGTGTACGTCGGCGACTGCAGATTCAGCAAGTCATCCAAGATCTGGAACAGCATGCCGATCGTGTTCACCAGCGGCACGCAGTTCACGGGTTGCGGTGCCTGCGACTCCGCTTGCATCAGCTTGATCGCTAGGCGGAAAAGACCACCCGTCTTGTTCGCCACCATTTCTAGGTAGTCGGATTCCGAAGGGCACGTCAGCGTGTCGCGCCAGAACAGGTCCATGCCCTGGCCACGGTGTAGGTTCAGTAGTTCTTCGGTGTAGATATGCAGACATGCCGGGTTCTGCAGCTGAGTAAGGGATTGTAGAGCGAGGAAATAGACGTAATTCGCGGAGTTTAAGGTCTGAGGAGTGCCGAAGATGGAGTGAGCGACGGGAATTCCACGGCGAAGGAGAGATGAGTCTTCAACATCGTCGACACTACGCAACACGTTAGGTTGGAGCAAGAAATAGAGCAAGCAGAGTGGTGTACAGTAATGAAGCAGTGTGGAGCATTCCAATAACTTTCGTGATGATTTCCAAGCTCTGCTGAGGCACCTCAAGCCAAGCATTAAAGGCTGCGATCAACTGAGAGCGGATGTCCTTGCCCGGGTGGCCGAACAAGTAGTCGAAAGGACCCAGCAAAATCTTCTCTTTCTCAGCCGTCCAGGTGTTATCTTGGTGGTAGATGAACTCGTCGCCAAAACCCTTTGGCGGATCGGGTGGAGGAGAGGTCATTTGCACGCTCGAACGTTTCTGCCTTGGAGGTGAGGTTTGCGGAGACATAGACTTGTCCTTCGTGGTTGGGCGGGATGTGGATGGTCCAGCGGTGGTTGTGCCTGTGACAGTTGCCATGGCGGGTTTCTTGCCAGCAAACCAGTCTCCAGAGTCCTGGGACATGGGACGTTTACTCGACTTGCGCCTGGGAATGGACGGGTTCGTGTTGGAGAGCAGACCGTGGCTTGAGCTGGTGCGGGTTGGGATGTCTGCGGCAGGGTTGAAGTTGGAGTTTGAGAGCGACGAGGGTAGATTCTGGTGATCAACAGCCATAGTGAAGCCCAAGCCTTAAGTACGTTACAGGAAGGCTGACATCGGCAGCTCGGAAGAAGGTGAGGAAGGAGGTGCAGTGCAGCGAGAGAGTGGAGAGAGATCGTGTCGGATGCTGGCATTCAGCTTCTGCAGGTACCACAGCGCAGGTGTGCTGCGGGCAGTTGGTAGTGGGTGGTGGGTGGCAGAGCAGCCAGCAGGATGGAGCGCAGCCTCGCCCGTTGAACTCCGCAGCTAGGCAGACAGATGTGTTCTCTGGCTAGTTCGCATTGATTCATGAATAGAAAGAGGACACGAGTTCGAAATGCAAGTAGTGCATGCACCAACCGGAAAGTGGCAGTGGATCTGTATCGTGCAGTGAAGCAATTTATCATATCCAAGGTTAGAGCCGAGACGCAGACAGCGAAAAGGCATGCGACGCCGTTATACAGAGGAAACCGGGACCAGAGAGGGCCGATGGACGACGGATGATGGATCGCTGGCCATGTGATGGCCGAAAGGGCGCTTCCGCAGCTCCTGGATCTTCCAGTGAGCGTGTGACGCTGATGGCACAGCGGAGTACCAATCGTGCACTTTGGATTGAGTCTTCCCGGGTTCGCAATCATTCCTTCACTGGAGATGTACGGATGAATTCATCCACCACCTGTTCATATTCTTCGCCTCAGAAACTTGCCATTCAGCTAGCGAGGTAAATATGATTATCTCCTAGATCGAGTTGTCATCCAATACTGTTGCTTCATTCATGCTGACTTTCCACTTGGCGATATGAAAGTCAGCCCGATTGCGCCTTGATGCCTCAATCTCACCCCTCCCGTTCATCCTTCATCGTTGCTCAGCCAACGGGAGCTTTCAGCCCCATCTCAAAACATGTCGAGTAATCTGCCACTTTCTCCACATTATGAAGAACGAACGCCATCGGCCAGCCATGCGGCGGTTAACTGTTATTGTACAAGAGTCTGACCTTAGTTAAACCCACTCCCGTCGTTCGTTTCAGCTCGATACCGTCGCTTCTGAACCACAGACACTCAATCTCAATCGCTCGGGGTTGCTCCCTCGAGCGGCCGGCCATTGCAATGGACGCTCTTCTCTCGCTGGCATTTGACAACATCTCTTCCAACGATCTTTCCAAGATTCGCAAGGGTCTGCGACAGATCGAAGGCATCCTGGCTCAAATATGCCTGTCGTCTCCCTCGGCGCAATCGCCATCCAAGCGACGAGCATCGCTGCTCAAACCAACCACTACTACTCCCGTACCCAAGGCCAAAACCCTCGCTGACCTTCCCTCGGATCCGGCATTCTTGACTTTCTTTCACCTGCAAGACACCTTCAGCCACAACCTCTGCAGCCGGCTGATCACGACGCTGGAGCGGCTCCTAGGACATCCAACAAGCGCGCGGACGACAACGCTGCTGGATGCGACGCTGACCCTGCTACACGGGACACTTCTTCTGCACCCGCCGAGCCGTTCGCTCTTCAGCACAGAGAGCGCAATGAACCTACTACTAGACCTACTGGACGCGTCGGCGGGCGCAGCGGTGCACAGCGGCGCGCTAGCGGTGCTGGCAGCCGCGCTGCTGGGGTCGCCGGCCAACGCGCGAGCCTTCGACTCCGCGACCGACGGCATCGCCACCGTCGCCTCGCTGTACAAGGACCCCGCCACCGACGCCTTCGTCCGCGCCGCCGTCGAGGACCTGCTCGCCGCCTACATGATGCCGGAGGTGCCGCCGTCCGAGCCGGAGTCGCTGCGCGGGCCCGTCCGCAGCGAGCCCGCTGCCAAGATCGGTGCCGCGCGGGCGTCCCTGCTGGCTATTGGGAGGAGGGCGAGCACCGTGCCGGAACTACCCGCTGGCGAGACCAGCTTGTGGGATGGGGATGGGTCGGCGGTTTCGGTTACTCGGTCCGGAGGCGAGAAGAGAAAGCTGCTGGGCAGGTACATGAGCAACGTTGACGAGTTGCTAGAGGCTGCGAGAGTGGTGGGCTTGGTCGATTCCGCGAGCTAAGTTGCTTGATGCATGGGTGTTAGTCAAGACGTGGGTTTGGGCTTGCTGCCGGACATAGTGCTGGCTTGCTGGCTGGCTGGATGTTTTAGGGCGTTTTGACGGCCAGAGGAACGTGACATGTGCGAATTTTGCATGGTTTGATATCCAATATTATTTGGAACGATGCTTTCAATGGTCCGCTCTGAGAGACCGGAATTACCACGATAGCGTATTCAATCGTACAACTATATTGGTCCGTCGCTTCTAGAAATGTCCCGTGAATGCCCGCAGCCATTAGAGATTACTTCAGAGATAGCTACGCATGCAGAGAGCCATGCATTCAGACAGCCTCCGAGGAAACCATCGCAAAGCCGTCCACCTGACCGACACTCGCAGCCACAAGACCGCGACCAGCACAAATGCCTGAGCAAATACCAACGAACACCATTCCACCACAACATCAAAAACATCACCTATCCCTCGCGTCGGAATCCTGAGTTTTGTGGGCGCCAACGACGCAACCAAATTTGCCCATCCGATCGGCTTTGGACAGCTACACACCACCAATCACCCACTGATGGCGTCTCCATCCAGATCGCGCGGTGCCGGATCGCCAAACCTGGCCGTGGATGAGCGCGTACCCATTCGGCATGTCGCTTGGCACCGCGCGCACATACTGCAGCGTGCAGCGAGGATCGGTCACGTGAGTAGGTTCGTGCTCGACGTCAGCCGCAGCTGCGGGAGCTGAAGATGTGGCCGTGGTTGGAGTGAGAGACTCAAATGAAGGGTCGGCGGCGGTCGGCGCTTGGTCCGATGCTGATGTGAGCGTGTCATCTAGCGGTTCCTCGGTAGCTGCCGTCGACGCTTCGCTCTCTTCGACGTTCAGGGCTTGTCTTTTTGCTGATGTGGCCTCGGTGCCATACGTTTCGGCCAAGGTCGATTCGTCCAGGTAAAGCGTAGGCGGTGCGATAAATGGATATACCGAATATCCTGGATAGATGTCTTGGACGTGCGTGCCGGTTTTAATTTCGTCTTGGGTCTTTGAATCGTTTCTTGGGCGGTACTCGGAGGACGATGACCAACTCAGCGTTGCAAAATAAGGGTAACTTTCTGGACCCTGGAGAGTTTCTGGTGGGCCTTGCCAGATTCGTTTTCGCTTTCCCAAAGTACCTGCTTGACTGGCCGTATTCAAAGGTGGAGCTGATGGAGACCGATCATGACTGCTTGGGGGCGATTGGCGATGTCGAATTGGAAGACTTTGGACGCGCCGTACGCAGGAGAAAGGCTCGTCCGCCATGGTCCGGCCGTGGTAGAGAAATGGCTATGTGGAACTACAGAAATTACATTTTTGACGGTGGGAAACGAACATGCTTAAGAAGGAAGTGCGGATAAACAATGTGGGAAGGGCTTGCATGGCTTGGACGAGGCATGATGCACTCGGCTGAACTGATCACATTCGCTCACCTCTGGACCGCGAGTCGGCATACTGACGCGTTAGCTCCCGTCGAGTGTGATATAGTTTCATCTAGGGTTCCCAGAAATTTGCCTTGCGCTCGAGGATTTGTGGTGGAGAAGAGAGCTAGCCAGCCACAATGTTGGTGGACGGGAGCGTCGTCGGCGCGCGCAAACGTAGCCGTGATTTGGCCCGCAGCCATCACGAGACCCTTGAGCCGGAGAAGTTTGGACGGGCGATACCTTAGTCAAAGACCGACCGACGAAAGAACTACATGCAAAGAATGCAAAAGAGAAGTTGGGAGGGCAAAAGCAAACGTTCGGCGCGTCATGCGCTTCGTCCGCTCGGAATTGGTGGCCGACGGGTACGGAATCTTTGATTTGGAGTGGGGCAGAGCGAGGCGTTTGAGCTGGGTGAGACGGGCGCAAACCAGGTTGCTCAGCTGGCATGCCATCAGCCTCTCCAGGTAGACGGCAATGGTTCGAGTACTTTGATGTCGTTTCAAGGCCGTCATCAGCTCGAGTCGACTGCTCGTGGCTTGCCAAGACGATGAGATCCAGCACCGGACGCGATGGGCCCAAACACCATCCCTCCAGCCATCACTCTTCGGCCTTACTGGGCTTGCCAGGGCTTGAGATCGTCCTCAGTACTTCTGTTCTGCTTCACCTGGCATTCTGTTCAACCACATCCTTTTTTTATTTTCTATCCTTCCGCCGACTCCCATCGACGGCAGGCGTGAAGATTCTAGATGGTCATTCGGAAGTCAATAATTCCCCTTTTAGATCACCGATGCTTTTTCGCCTTGTTGATCGCAGGCGGACATATCCCAGGACGGTACGCAAGCTTACACGGCACAGCACTCATAGCGCGCCACAGAGCGAGATAAGCTTATTCGAATGACTGCATGAAGCGCAAAGGCTAGCTGGCCTGTCAAGAGGTAAACTGCACAAATCACATCCACACGGCTGGGCGGTGTTCTCGGCCGCAAATCGAACGAGCACAGGCTGCGCCCTGACTCGTCTTTGGCAAAGAGCGCAAGCGAAGAGGCGGGAACTATGATTTGCATCTCGCAAATGCCTGCCGAGTATGTACTTACTGTCTTCACGAACGCCTCCTGAGTCGGGCCAAGTGCACACCATACGCATTGGATGAATGCGTCATCACGTGTGAAAAAGGAGTAAGCCTTTCTCAGACTGAAACGGTGCAGTGAACCGAAATGAAATCAATTTTGGGGTATCTCTAGAGAAATCTAACGAGCCCGGACCCTTTCCCGCTCCACTATATTCCGTCTGGCGACATTGAATGGCAGAGCCGCTCCGATGGCACATCCCTTACTTTGAGCGGCTACAGAAAAGCTGCGGCTGCGAATGCGCCACCAAACATCGAAATGACTGAAATCACGCTGGGGATGGAGAACATCGCCATACCCGAAATGCCATGGCCCGAGGTGCACCCACCTCCAACTCGTGCACCGACGGCAAGGAGAACGCCTCCTATGAATGCTCGAATCGGATTGATGGCAAACGAATCCGCATGGTATACGCCAGGCTGTAGATGCGCAAGACTCCAGCTTCCGAGGACAATGCCAGCGACGAAGGTGAGCGCACTGGCGTCCGGCTTTGTTTCTCTCCCTTGAAGATACCAGAACCACTTTCCAAAGTCTTCGAACGCGCTAGAGACACCCACGGGTTTCCTGGCAAGGAGTAGCGATGATATCTGACCGCAGCCAACCAACAGCCCACCGATGATTGGATGCAGCAGTTTAGACCGATGTGGATCAATCTTGGTTGTCAACGCCAGCATCAATCCCATCATAGCTTCATATGCCGCCAAGACGTATTTGGGATCAACTTGCAGCTTGCTTGGAATCGTGTATGAAGTTTCACTTTCGGTCTTGATCGGTTTCCCCCTTTTCAGCGCTTGTGCAAACCGAGTGAAGAGAATTCCTCCGAGCGCAGTGCCGGCTAAGGTGTACAGACCCGAGGAAAGGCCCATACCGACCTGCACCAACACCGTTCCGGGACATGCTCCTGATAACGTCATGCCTGTTCCGAGTAACAACCCGCCGATGATATTTCCATCATATTGTCCAAGCCAACCCCAATTCGCAGGCCTTTTCGGCAAACAACGGACGTAACCTGCGCGTTCAAGACTGAGGATTGCCACGGCAGACGTCGCGCTGGCAGCCAAGAAAACTTTCATCATATGGAAACTTCGCAGGTGAAGTTGTGCGTCGATGATGGAAGGGTACCATACGCCGCTTGACGTGAGCGTAGCGCCGAAAATGGCTCCGGATGCCAAATCTGCTGGTAGCGGTTGGGTCATTTTGGCCATTTTGTCAGGAGTCCCTCGAAGCTCTTTGCGACGGAGCTGGTTCCGATGGCTGGCGGAGATGGGTTACGGCCTTCGACGTGGCATGCAATGAAACTTTGATGGAAAAGAGACACAAGATCACCACGATCTAAGTCGTGAATAAAGAGAGATAGTAAATAGTCTCTGCGTTCTTGGCTTGCTTGCGTCATGGAAGCTAAGAAATTGTAAGTCCACGTTTCGGCGGACCTGGAGGCAAAAAACGATGGAGTGTTGGCTTGTTGTGGTCCCCATGACCATGCCGTCAATCTCCCAATTTTGCCATTGGTCGGCGAACAGCATCATTCTTTCGCCTACTGTAGCTATTTGCTGTGTGGCGTTCCCTTTGCCAACTGCCTAGACAGTTTCCTTTGCCAATCCCTGAGGCGATCCTCGCCGACCACCGCAGCCTCTGCTTTCGGAATGGTGCTGAAATTCCAACGGCTTCAAATTCTTCCCCTCCGTGCTTCTACACTCAGCATGCGTTGGGCCACTCTGCGTTATATCTGTACTTTGTGCTGTCGCTTTCGGATTATGACGAGCCATTGCTGCAAACATCGTTCGATTTGAATAAGGACTGGGTCTGGCGCAAAAAAAGAAAGGAGATGATTGCATGGAATCAGTCGACGCATTGAACTTCAAGCTCTACAACGTCAGCCATCAAAGAAACTTTAATCGGCCACTCGGAATTCAATGTTGATCTCAGTACCAACCCCTCTTGTCCGAAATGACACAATAAAGCCATCGTTATGAAGGTCAGTCAGCGACGATGGAGATGCAATTCAGCACCCTCCTATCCAACCGGCACGGAAATTTTGCTATCGCCGTGTCATCTCGAGGTATAAGAATACGATGAACTGTAATCTGAGAAGATTAATGTCGGTATTAGAGAATTTTTGCCTTTGCTCGGTATAGGAAATTCCAAGCACTCCAAATCAACGTCCATACAAGACGCCTCCCAAGGAAGTCGATGAATGGAATGAGGCAGCCGCCTGTTCCACTTAAGGTCGAAGAGTTGCACCTGATGCATTCCACATAAATGAACATACTCGCACTCGATATTGAAGCACTGACTATGCGTAGATGAGCAAAACCTGAATCGAAAGAGACAATGATAGTGCCAGCAAGACTAAAAGTTGTCGCCATTGTCGTCCTGCCTTTGTTGATTTCTCGTACAACGCGCATTCCTGCCTACCACCACCAAACGACCCGAAATGATGCCTGGATGATATGCAAAACCGGATGCAAAATGCGACCAAATACTTTTTTTCCATTCCTTTTCGCCAATCCGTATTCCTGAGACAGCCATCTAACGACGTGAAATGATGCTTGGATGACAGATAAACCAGATGACACCAAAATGCGACGCAAATACAATGCAAATGTTTTCCTTCGTTTCGCCAATCCGTAATCTGCTCAACGCTTGGATATTTTCTCCAGGTCGTCTTCGGACATCCTTTTGTTGAAGCCAAATGCAACCGTAACTGCAACCTTGATGATGGCGCTGACCAACAAAGCGAAAGCCGAATTGATATATTTATATGAGTAAGCGCCGGCGAATCCTCCAGCAGAAAGCATAAGGAGGAATGCAATCCTCCTATTCCTGCTCCTATTATGCCTATCCCACAGCCGTGGATCAACAAGCACATCGACGTAGGCTGACGACGCCATCGCGGTCGAGATCTCGGTGATCTTGACACCTCTCGCCATGGCGACCTGACCTCCAGCCGAAAACGCCAGCAGCGAGATTACGGCCCACGCTATTGGCCCATAGCCCGCCTCTGGGAAGACGTACGCCAGCACAGCCGCTGTCACGACCATCAGCGTCTGTATCACATTGCTCACCAGCAGCCACGCCCTCCGCCGTGGCCCGACCATGTTTCCGAATTGGCCCATGACGAAACCGCCGAGCAGAAACAGCGTTAGCGCGAAGCCGACGTTGGCGAAGGAGAATAATTTGCTGGGTGCGATGCCTGAAGCGCCGACGGCGAGGAAGATGGTGTTGCCAGTTTGGTTCGATGCAAAACAGAGATGTTTCGGATATGTCGTTGCATCTTGCAAACCAATCGAGAAGCTGAGGGCGAGGAGCTCGATCTCGAGTGTCAGATCGTCGCGGACTGGAGCGTTGAGCCATGATCTCAGGAGTGTCGACCTGGTAGTTGTCTCGGAATATTGGGATTCGGCAAGCTCTATATCCTCAAACTTCCCTTTAAATCCGGTGTCCATGTAGGTCAGATGAAATTTCAGATCCAACATGTCCAGATCTTTGGTGCCATCCATTTTGAATAATAGCTATGAAGGCTAACTTTCTGAGGATAGAGTTTGATCAAAATCGAAGGCAGCGGGCGACTCCAAGCTGTTGCAAAGAAGTCCAAAGGATCATTCCAATAGAGAACAAAATGGTGAAAATGCCAATGGGGTTGAAAGGATGTCTTGAGACGAGTACTTGAGTGAGGGATATGGAGCCATGATTAACCCGGATTGAAATGAGATATGCACTGTCCTTGTCCATCGTGCGGCAGAAATCAACCGTGGACACAGAGTAGCTCCCTGACAAATCCCCATGGCCTCATATTCCAATCCAAACGTCACCCATAGCCCCTTCCCCCCTTGCACAGTTTATTTATCCGCTACCACGAGGTCGACAATGATGCAATATCCCCAATAAGAGGATTAAAGGCCTGGATGTCCCTGACGGAGTTTACGTTATATGACCTGTGCGGTTGGGGTTGTAATCGCAAGAAGAACCGAGGCCTTCGGTGGATACCAGCCATAATATAAACATCGAATCCGGCTGTATCCGATTTCTATTGTCGGGCTCACATTTTTTGGTGGTCGTGTGCTCTCCTTACTGTTTCGAGATGAGGTGCGGATCACTGGAGAAACCCTGTCGTGCCGCGGCTTGCTGCGTATACGATATTAAGGTAACCACGGGGATAATTCGGCGAAGCTTGTCTGCAGATCATCAGCACCCTTCTACTGCTTTGTAGTGTACTCTTCGAAAAGCATATCAACATGCGGTATTGTATTGAGACTGCGTTTGGCGACTGCATGCTGGAAGTGGCTACGGCTGGTCCACGATGACGGCATCGCTAGCGAAGAGAACTGGAGAAGGACAGATCAAATCGTTTATTTCTGGCGCGCTTGACATGATGTACGCTCAGGTACGTTTCAGAGTAACAAACATGCGCCCAAAGATTACATACGGGTTCCAAGGTGATCCCTGACAGAATAATTAATGAAAACGTGTAGTATACGAGCTGGAGAAGTCCCACATGGCTCAGATGGAAACCCCATCCAACGTCATGCTGCGCAGCTGGATATGATCGTGGTCGAAATCTATTAAACGGCGCGGTAGCCCGATCGGATGACCGGAGTATGTATGGACCACTTGACCAAAAAGCTCGATGTGTGGAAGTACGGTTTAACCCGAGCCATTCCGGTGCATGTCTCATATCTCGAGATGAAAAATGCGGATCACTGGAGAGGCTGGTCGGGCCGTGGGTTGCTTGCGTCTGCGATATTGACTACAGATATCGGGTGGTAGTCATGCACTTCCACTAAGGTACCTTTATCCCAATGCACACGTGATCTGTATAGTAAGAATATACTTTGCTAGGACGAGATAACTTATGCTCTGCACACTGTGATGTCAGACTTCGTTTAAACAATTGAGAAGCAACGAGCTGCATGGCTGCGCCACTTGCAATGGCAGATTTCAAGCCTTGCAACTCGACAACGCAAAGGGTGAAAAATATGGGCCTTCTCTGCCTTCGATCCCATTGATATGACAAGCTCTTGTTCTAGAAGTATCTTTCCAGCAAGATGCGACTCATCAATGTCTCTGCCCTCCGGCTCGAGCAGTTCGCAGGTCCAAAGCCGCCCGATTACGCCATTCTGTCTCACACTTTGGGGCTCAGACGCCGACGAGGTCACGTTCGCAGAATTCAATAACGGTCAATGCCAACTAAAGAAAGAGTTCAACAAGATTGTGCACCTTTGTGAGGAGGCTACACGCCGAGGTATCGAATATGTTTGGATTGATACCTGTTGCATCGACAAATCGTCTTCAGCCGAGCTCTCCGAGGCCATCAATTCCGTGTTCCGATGGTATGAGAAGGCCAAGGTCTGTTTTGTACATCTCGAAGACTACGATTCGAAGCACCGGGAGGACGGGCCGAACGAATGGGACGCATGCAAATGGTATGACAGCCCTTGTTAGATCACCCGGGTCGACCCGCAGTAACGCGCTTCTTCGATTAGGTTTACTCGAGGTATTGCAAGAGCTTCTTGCCCCTTCAAAGGTCGTATTTTTCGACAAACATTGGCACTTTCTGGGGGATAAATGGGACTGGAAGGTCAGAATCGCTTCCATTACGGGAATAGATCCTTTGATGGTCTCCAGTCCGACACTAATCATGAGCTACGGCGTTGCAGCACGCATGTCATGGGCTGCGAATCGCAAAACAACTCGCCCGGAAGACGTTGCCTACTCTTTGCTTGGAATTTTCGGTATCAACATGCCTCTTCTCTACGGGGAAAGTGAAAAGGCCTTTGTGAGGCTACAGGAAGAGATTATAAGGATTAATCCGGACGAGCCCATTTTTGCCTGGGACTTTGTATCTGAGTTGAATGACAGTTCCATCGCTCTTCCTTGTGAGGGCGAACAGCTGTTATATTCTGTGCAATGTCTCCTTGTCAGTTTCGATACAGCGGTCACTTGCGACAATGCGTGCCACAAGATCTCCCCTCTGATACCGACAGATATAACCCCCCAATTACTATGTACACGGGCGTACTGGCGCATGCGCTCTGTGAGCATGGCAACCTTCCTTGTTCCACCAGAGCTCGCCTTCGCAGCAAAGACAAAACGAATTCATGTTCATCTGAAGTATCAGGATTCAGGCACAGTTGATCCTGAGCATCATTCGAACAGGCGTATGATGTCGAGGAGGCTGTGCCTCTGGGTATTGATCGTACACCTTTATAGTTATTCGACTGGTGGGCAGAAGGGCATCCTGCGACACCCTTTTTGATCGCGCTGAACTTCTCTCCTCGCGGAGAACCTGGCAACTTTTCGATTGTAGTGCGGTGGAATCAATGGGAAGATGTCTTTTGGGGGTTGAACATAAGGAAATGGTGATGACTGCACTTCCGCACTCATTAAAACGGAAGAAACTGAACGGCAAATACACCGGGGGAAGTGTCTCGGTCCATGATAGGCAGATATTCTGGGAGGCACGCAGACGTGTCGTTGTTTCGCGCGAGGTTGTCATGCTCGCATTGTCTTTGATACCCCCTAGATTTATTTGATTTGAAATGACATAGAGCACAAAGCTGCGCAAGTACAGTCCATTGCACTGAGAACCGATGAGTTTCCACTTGTTGAACGGTAAGCAGCGTGCGAAGGCGTATCAATGTGTTGACTCTGTTCTCTTGATCGTTCAGCAGCTGATTGGGCCTATATCATCTCCAAATCGCCAACAACATTCACCAAGTGCGTACCACCTAGCGTCGGCGCATCTAAGACCAAATGTCTGTTGCCGGGGATACGCGCAGAATCATTCGTGAACAGCACGAGTGGGCTAGATTTGGCATACAATCGCTTAATACTCCGCTCATACGAGAGAACACCGTCGCTTTGACCCAAATTATCTGTCATTTCCCAATGCCACTTTATCCGCCCACTGCTGACCTGAAGGTAATACGGATGCGAATTTCGCCGTGGAAATGGACCAGCACCGTCAACGTGGATAGCGCCCGTTTTTGGCGCAAGTCGCGTGATCGCATGCTTTGCATATCGATGCTAATAGTGAACTACCTTAGGTTTAAACTTCTTTTCTACCGTCGCCTTTTTTTTTTTTTCCAATGCGACACTGTAACACCAGCGATTTATTGCTCCAGTCATCCATCAATATGGGATCCCGGAGGCGGATCCTGGTCATTAATCCCAACTCAACCAAATCGATGACGGACAACCTACGTCCACTCGTAGACGAGCTCGGCTTCCCAGACGTCAGAATGCACAGGAAGAACAATGCCATTGCCGACTAACTGCCAGCAGACCACCCACGAATACTTCACGGCGCCGTCCGGGCCCAAAAGCATCAACGACGCAGACGACGCCGCCGAGAGCGCGCGGCATTGCCTGCCCCACCTCCAAGCGCACATCGACACGGCCGACGGCTTCCTGGTGGCGTGCTACTCGGCGCACCCGCTGGTGCCGCAGCTTAAAGCCGCGCTGGCCCGCCAGCAGTCCGGCAAGCCGGTGACGGGCATCTTCGAGGCCAGCGTGGCGACAAGCCTGCAGGTCGTCGCGCCGCATGAGAGGTTCGGCATCGTGTCGACCGGGAAGGTCTGGGAGGCGCTTCTCTCTGAAGCTGTGCAGGATTTTCTCGGGACGGCTTCGGCTGCCAGTGAGCGGTTTGCGGGCGTGGAAACGACCGGCTTGAATGCGACGGAGTTGCACGATGCGCCTGCGGATGAGGTGAGGGCGAAGATGAAGGATGCTACGAAGAGGTTGTTGAAAAAGGGTGACGTAGGTGCTGTATGTCTGGGCTGTGCGGGAATGGCGGGCATGAACGAGGTGGTTCGAGAGGCGGCGATTGAGGAATTGGGCAAGCAGAAGGGAGAGAGTATCAGAATCATTGATGGCGTGCAGGCTGGCGTCGCCTGGCTGGAAGGAGCCGTCAGATCTGGATTCTAGATGCTTTGTAGGATAGATTGCGTCAGACAAATATAAGGGCATCAAACAGGCGAAAGACATGATCACGGTGTCAGATTCGTGTATATGCTACAATGACAGCGGTATAACGCCGATCGCTATGCTGGTTTACACCAAATGTCAGAATGTGCGTATCGTAATCAGGACGTTCGCTTTCTTCGCCCGGCAGCTCGGGCAGCTCCTCCACCAGCATCAGCGACTGTATCTCTCACCAAACCAGTGGCTTCTGCCTCCTCTTTGTCCCTCCAGCCAATTCTCTGGCTCTGGGTCGGAGCAGGCATGATCTTTCCAACATCAACCTGGGAAGCATGCGCAAGAAGATCAGTTGCATCATTTGCCGAAGATGTGTTCGATATCCCAGATGGTGCCCGCCCAAGTAGGCCTCGCTTCCTCCGTGAAAGATTTCCGGCTGTGGTGTCTGGAAATGAATCGCGGCGTACCGATGCTTCGCCCTTACGTGCGAGCAAAGCAGTGATTGACTCTTTGAGAGCGCCAGCGGATGCGGAGACAGATGCGCGATGCAACTCGCGCATGGAAGATTGTCGTGATTCCACAGATGTATTCCCGTCGAAACCTCTCATAGTCTCGGTAGCCTCGCCCTCTTTAGCATGTTCCTTCTCAGGTGACGGAGTTCGACCGTTCAGGCTTTGGTCTGAAAGTTCGCGAAGGGCTTTGGGCTTGGATGAACTCGGTCTATCAAAGAGTCCCGGCTGCTGGGGTTTTCTAGACGGAGGTGGTATCCGACGAGTCGACAATGAGCTAGGTTTCTCTAGCTGTGACTGTCCGGCCCTGATAATACGAAAGTTAGTATTGGTTGCACCCTAGTCTTCCATCTACTTACTCTTGGTTGCCGGTTGAATGGCGCGGAGGGATTGGTTGGATTGTGTAGTCGTCGAAAGGCTGTACGGAACCCATCTCTATCGACTGTAACAGCCAGTACTCGGAAACCGCTGGTATCTGGTGTTCCGCTGCGTACTGTAACTTCTCCAGACTTGCCGCTTCGGACTTGCAGAGGAGTACGCTCGTACTTTGCTTCAAGAACTCGTCGTAGGTTCCGCCTGATGATGGTTAGCTTGTTCCACTGTTGTCGTATGCTAGGGAGTAGTACCCATTAAATTCACGACTTTGGACACGTGAAGTAAATCGGAATCTTTGAAACCGGTCGAGCAAATTAATATTCCCTCCAGACCTTAGCAAGTCAGCAACCGCCTTGAATATCAGAACATAGCCGTCATACCATCCATGGTTAACCTTGCGAACGGTTTTGAAAGACGATCGTCCTCCGGATCTACTACTCGTTTCTTGTGCATACATGATTCAACCCACCACTCTGTCACGCGCGTGGCTAGGCTGGCAGCTTCCGGAATTGGTGGCAGCATAAACCCAGGCACATCAACAGGAACGATTAGGAAGCACTGTTCCTCAACATTTTCTGGATCAAGTTGATCAACGTCCAGAAGTCTTGCTCCGTGTGAAAGGAGGTGTTCTCGGAGAATTTTCAACTGTTGACAGTAGTTAGTCCAACGAACTTAGCAGAGGAAGGTGCCTTTTGCCGAACCTTCTTGCCTTCAAACCCATGGATTGAGATGTTCACGCCATGGAATAGCCCAATAGGGTTCGCTCGAATGCTGAAGGAATCAACCTCGACTTCCTGGGGAATGCTCTCTTTGCGACTGTTTCCAGTGGCGTCAGGCCTCACATGAAGTTTTGTACTGTGCAGGTTTGAATTGTCTTGCACGTCGGCGCTCATCGGACGGCTTTCGACTCCCCGCCTGGGCTGACTAGGCTGCCGACTGGAAGCTGCATCGGCAATATCGGCCCAGATAGCTTCCGTCTGACTCTCCAACTTGCTACTCAGCGTTCGTCTAAGCTTCCGCTTTCCAGATTCGGCTAATGTGTTAGCCGAAACATTTTCCCTTTGTCGTTTGCCCAAGGTGACTGTGTCAGTTGCCATGGGTTTGAGAGCCCTTTGACCTTGCTGTTCAGACGGCATGCGAGGGTCAAATAGAGCCGTATGCAGAGCCATTCCACGTTCGACGCTCTCGTGCAACCATTGATGACTGACAACAGGTATGTCCCATTTAAGGGCGTGATCATATTTCCGGCCTTCTGGCTTTTTGGCGATGAGCGTCGTAACAACCCCTCTGATCAAGTCACACTGATAGTCTCCGCCGTTGGCTTGAATAATCGCACTCAGACTCTCTCGAACTTGTACTACGAAGTGTTAGTAGTCTCTTAAGATTCCTTTTTCAAATTCAACGCACAGTCCTCAAATCCGGTGAAGCAAATTCGTAGCCCGAAGAATGGAGGCGCATAGTGCTGTTCTTCGAATGCGGCCACATCTGGTTCTCCACCCTCCAGCCAGGACTCTCTGACAGCCTCAACAAAGGATGGAAGAACTACTTTGACGTCGGGTCTCTCATTGGCGACATATTGATATTTTGTAGTCGTCACGCTACCGACGATAAGGTGAGTCACGTCTGAAGTGAGGTCGTACTTGTGTACGGCTCCCATTTCGGTGACTTGCGCAGCGATGGATTGCTAAAGGAAGTACATGTTAGATTTGATCATATACACTCGTCCGAATCCATAAAAGTGTCTGAGAGAGAACGCACGCGATGGTCTGGCAGTATGCTCGTGCAGCACATGATCATGCCGGCAAGAGGCAACTGCCCCTTGACTGTAAAGAGGTTAGTAGATTTTATTTTGATTTGGGAGTAGACTTCATCATCTTACTTGGATCCGGAGCCATCGCCAAAGTCCATGGGAGCGGTCTTGGAACAATGTGTAAGGCAAATTAGTCTGCAGTCGCGACGCGACTTTCTGGAGTTGCTGATGCGTCACGGCCACAGCGTGGCTGGTGAACCACTTGCTAAAACAGGTATAGCGCAAAGCCCGCGAAATTTCGTGAGCTTTGGGCAGCTTTTTCAACACAGAAACATTTTCGCTGTGAATTTGAGCGTCGGCCTCTCACTCAATCGCACCTACGACCATGGCGAAAGTGAAACCCGAGGATGAGGTGAAGGTGAAAAAGGAGAAAAAAGAAAAGAAAGAGAAGAAGCGGTCTGAGGAGGACGGTGTCTCGAAGAAGTCGAAGAAAGAGAAGAAGCAAAAGGCCGTTGATGCAGCAAGCACACTTCCAGATGAACTCGAGAAAATCCCGGCGGCTGACAATGACACTGGTTTAACGAACGGCGGCCAGGACGATGACGTCGCAGTCGTAGAGATTCCCCAAGTGAAGGTCCCGCTGGAGGCTCTGGTACCGTTTGCAAATCCCTTGGCCGACGAGAAACAAACCAAGAAACTGCTGAGAACAGTTCAAAAAGGTATGTTTACTGCAATTACCCTCTTACTCTTATTTTTGAGCTAACGATTAGCCAGCTGCTAAGCACAAGACTCTCCAGCGAGGGGTCAAGGAGGTCGTCAAAACTCTACGAAAATCGTCTTCTGCCCTTCCTTCATCTACTCCTGTCGCCAGTCCCGATGCTGTCGTTATTATCGCCGCTGATATCTCTCCTATGGACGTCATATCGCATCTTCCCGTTCTCTGCGAAGACCACAACATTCCTTACATCTACATTACGTCTCGGGCGGAGCTGGGCGCTGCAAGCAGCACGAAGAGGCCGACCAGTGTGGTGATGATCAGGAAGAACAAACCAAAGAAGTCTGACGACGATGATGTAGCCAAGGAGAAGGAGTACCAAGAGGTTTTCGCCGATTTGGTAAAGCTCGTACAGAAGGCTGGCAGGAATGTACGAATATAGGCCTTGGAAATGAGAACAATGGGGAAAATGAGATTGCTACGATGGAGCTTGGAAGATACGGTGAACTGCACCAGCAAAGGTTGAAGTGAAGCATTTGGGGAATGAATTTAAGCGTTCGTCGCGGTTATACCTTTGGTAGGGCACAGCACGAGGATCTTTGAACCGAAATCAAAGAGGTAGCGAGTTCTAATCTACGCGGGCAATAGCCATCCGGATAAGGATCAAGTCAAGGACGGAGTCACTTAGAATACTACAGACGAAAAGGCGATATCTAAGCGAGCTAGAAAAAGATCTCGTGATATGTAGCTCTTCAGCCGTCTTCAGCCGTGGCAGGTGAAAGCTGAAGAGACTCCATATAGTAAGGTATCGGCATATTTTTAATGCACTGCAATTTTTTGGAGTCGAGCTGAGGGATTGCGCTGAAAGGTCCTTGTGGAATGAATGCGCATATAAGTCTCTTTTTGGATCTCGTGTTCAAAATATTTTGTGGTTGGTTGGGATGGCATTCTGGAACCCCTGACCAGGTTTCTCAGTCGCCACCACCTAATTAACCTTCGCTCCAGTCTGTACCCGACGTTCCCGGCTGCGTAGCGTGGCTGGTGTCGGTGGTCTTACGACGAGCTCATCTCGTTTGAGCGCGAAATTTAATTACTGTCTGGCTACAACACTCCTTTGGAAGTATTCCGTTTCTCTCTTCTTCTTCATCCAAATTCTCACTGTTCTTATCAATTCGATCGTACCCTGGTCTCCGCGGACACGCGCGGATCACCAGAGCTCTAACGTTACTACTACACCGCCTCGCCTCCTCCATCACCACAAAACTTCTTCAACTTAACCCAACTCGACCTACGACACGGACGGCCACGCGAGAAACTTCACGACCGACGAAGTAAGTACACCTATAGACATCCATTTGTACCGGTCTCAGAACCATTCCTTCCTCAAAGCTCTCTTCCGGCTACTCCGGAGAATGGCAATCGCTCGCGTTTCGTCCGCTTCTCCTTCAAACGCTACTCTCCGTCACACCTCTCCCACACTCTCAGAAGCAAGCAAACAGAAGTTTTGTGTTAATCATGTCTGACGGAGCTTAGATCGCTACAAATCTGGTCCGCGGCGCGAAACTGCTCGGGTGACAACTGTGGTCTGTAGCTTCTTTCGAAGCGATCATGACCGAACGTCCAGTAAGCAGGCGATCTTCGACCCCCAAAATGTCGAATCGCTTCGCTCAGTTCTTCTCCACCGCACCCAAAGCCAAAACTGGTAGCCCGGCCGTCGTCAATGCTTTCGTCGCCGGCCAAGAGAAGGCCTTGCTGAAATCAGCCTCCTCCAGAATGAATTCGAGCCCGGCACTACCCACAATATGCCTTTCAACGGCAAATGGCGAGCAGCAGATTGCAGACGAGCAAATGACAATGTTGTATGAGCCTCCATCATACGAGGAGACGATGGAGATGGCCCGACTCGAAGCGCAATGGGGCCCCTTGAAATCGCAAAACCACTTATATTCCAGTCGATTCGCGGGAGGAGAGTTTCCTGAGCCGATAGAAGATGAACCACCTCATTTCTTTCTCCTAACCACCTTGCTGAGCTACCTCATCCTTATAATCTTCGGTCACGTTCGAGACTTCTTTGGCAAGTTCTTCAAGCCCACCAACTACAAGCATCTTAAGCCCCAAAACGGGTATGGTCCGCTGAACGACGATTTCGATAATTTCTACGTACGTCGACTGAAGATGCGGGTCAACGAGTGCTTTTCGAGACCCGTCACAGGCGTACCAGGGCGATACATTACTCTTCTCGACCGTAGGCCTTACAACAGCAACAAGTCTTTTGAGCTACTCGGCACTACTACGGAGACATTGAACATGTCCTCATACAATTACCTTGGCTTTGCCCAATCGGAAGGGCCGTGCGCGGATGCTGTGGAAGTAGCACTGAGAAAGAGTGGCATCAGCACAGCAAGCTCTCGTGGAGATGCGGGTACCACCGATCTGCACGTCGAAGTTGAGAATCTTGTCGCCCAATTCACTGGAAAGCCCGCTGCCATGATCTTTTCCATGGGCTTCGTCACGAACGCCTCGTTTTTTCCAGCAATTGCCGGCAAGGGTTCTTTGATTATGTCTGACGAGCTCAATCACACGTCCATCCGCTTTGGTGCTCGTTTGTCAGGCGCAGTGATCCGCACGTTCAAGCATAACAACATGAAGGATCTCGAAAGAATGCTCCGCGAAGCTATTTCTGAGGGACAACCAAGAACGCGCAGGCCCTGGCGAAAGATCCTTGTGGCGGTCGAAGGCTTGTACTCTATGGAGGGGTCCATGTGCAATCTTCTAGGTCTCGTCGAGCTGAGGAAGAAGTACAAGTTCATCCTTTTCGTCGATGAAGCACATTCTATTGGTGCTTTGGGTCCGGAAGGCCGAGGCGTATGTGATTACTTTGGCATCGATCCTGCAGACGTGGATATCCTCATGGGGACATTGACCAAGTCTTTTGGTGCAAATGGTGGCTACATTGCCGGGGACAAGGTTGTCATTGACAAGTTACGGGAAGTCAATGCAGCGACTCTCTTTGCGGAAGCACCCACGCCACCAGTCCTCACGCAGATCGCCACGGCTCTGCGAATCATCACTGGGGAGATCAACCCGGGCCAGGGTAAAGAACGTTTGCAACGTCTGGCATTCAACTCACGCTATCTTCGTCTGGGACTCAAGCGTCTCGGATTCATTGTTTACGGTCACGATGACAGTCCCATTATTCCACTGATGCTTTACAATCCCGCCAAAATGTCTGCATTCTCACATGAGATGCTTCGAAGACGGATCTCAGTCGTTGTTGCCGGCTACCCAGCAACTCCACTCGTCTCGTCGCGAGTACGGTTCTGTGTCTCTGCAGCTCATAACAAAGACGATCTTGATAGAATGCTAGTGGCGTGTGATCAGATTGGCGATATTCTGGCTTTGAAGTTCAGCAGTGGCATTGCCGGAGGAGCGGAACCAGAACCGCAAGAATCAGTCTCAGACCGTATTGGTCGGCTGACGGAAGAGGAGATTGTGGCTAGCGGCAAGCATGGGAAGAAGTACAGAAGAGGTCACCTCGTTCCGATGAAACCGCCTAGATGGAAGCTGGAAGACGTCATCGCTATGGGTGAGGAAGATGCCAAATCACCACTTCGGTAATTTCAACAAAATTTTCCATTGGTTGCCGACGCCTATGCTCTTCGAACCCTTGCGGCTCAAGAGAAGTGAGGCGAACAAGAGGCCACTGAGATGGTGGGCTGACAAAAGCGGGTGCCCAGTTAATCCCTCGGCTACGCCAGGTGCGCCCGGCCAAGGGGTCTCCATAATATGTTCACGATTGCATTGGGGTGGAGTTACTTGAAGAGCGGTCATATGGACCAGCTTATCGCTTGGGAACTTGACATTCTATCTAATAGATGCTGTCAAGGACAGCCGTTATTGTACCATTAACCTTGTCGCTAACTCCTTTACAAGGCAAATTCCAAATTGAAAATGCTTTTCCGATCCTGAATTTCCTCCAAGTTCACAGCTCAGGGTTCTTACAATCAAAAAGACGGTAAGTACCGAGCATGCGGATCAATTGGCAGGGGCGAAGCTGTTATGCGAGTGGATTGCGTCGAGACTGCTACGCAACACAGCATATACGAGAATGGTAGCAGGCCTAGAAGAGGGGCAGTGCCTGTTCCTTGTTGACCGGCCGTGAGTGGTGGGCTTGTGACATGCGGGACGCAAAGTATTCCGTTGATGTTTGTTGGTGCTTTGACCGCCAGAACCGTCATCTTCCTTATTGGGCTTGTTTCGCTGGTTGCATTGTCAATCCTAGATGCTGTGAGTAAGAAGCAGCGCCTGGAGCTTTGCGAACGTCACCAGGTCAGCGCTCAATTGTCAAGAGTTATGCCTGGATAAGCAACGTTTCGAAGATATTCCGCGGTGAGCTGGCGTCACTGCAGGGCGTCAAGGGCAACATCGAATGACTGTGGTCATGCAGACGCATTCTCCTGCACTTGCCTGTCACTAATAAGCGAGTGCAAGTTATGCCTGGACTAACGTGGAGACTTCATGCAGACAGCTCTCTTCTCCCTTCACCTCAGCCGTCGATAGGACTGCACGCTCTGCAGCCTTGAAGCACACGGTCAGGACAGTGCGATAACTGCCATGCGTAACATCTCATAACTGGGAACCAACAAATTGTGCAGCAGCGCTTAAACCCCGATCGACAATGCTCCAAGCGGGTCATTACAGATCTTCACTGTGGGTAGGAGTCGAAGTTCACGGCCAGAGACCCAGCGGAAGCGGGAATCCAGATGTCCGGATCAGTTTCAACGTGCAAGTCGCCCCGCTGCTCCGAGCACTTAGCTTTCGGCAGAGATATCGAGGCTCGTTCCGACCCGCACTGGTCAACGATTCGCCCGCCGTCGCCCCACTATGGTAGGAGTTCGCATCCGTGGAACATTCAAGGCGGACGAATCCAGCGTGACCGGTCTGCCGCACGGGCCAATCTTCGTAACATCGCTCGATCGAACCAACTACATTCCACTTCCACACTCCATCCCGTCCGTCTTTGAGGCTCTCTCGCCGGCCGGTCCTTGGTGGCTTTTGACGCGGAGAAGCATCGGGGATCAGCCTTGACTGTCGAGGCGCACGCGCTGTGTCCAGTGCCCGCAGGCTTCCTCCGCAAGTGCTGATCCTCCAACAAGCAAGGCGAACGTGACGAGCGATTCCCGTGTCAATCTCATTCCTTGACCTTACATTTCTTATTTCTCACCGGATGGACGCCTCACTTTCTGCAGCTCGCGTGGTCCACTCGGACACGGCGCCGCGAGCCCTTTTATTCAATCGGAGTCTCTTGATTATATGCTATCTATGTGTCCGATGCGCTACACAAGCGCTTGTGAAGGGTCCCGAATGCAGACGCTGCGCATGCTGGAACGATCGAGTCGGCTTCATTGAGTGCAGTGAGCCTGCGGTTAAAATATGAGCGTCTCGCCACTGTGCTTTCTCCAAGTGTTGGAAATCTCATTTCATGTCCCGAGGTCATAGTCGAATGTCTATGCCCATGACTTTCTCACTTTAGTCATCATTGCGCCATTTGTTACTCCAATCGATCAAAGCTGGTTTTCTCGCTGTTAGAGCGCCTTTGTTCTGCCCGCACCATATTCTCCCGCTGTTGCCAAACCCCACGATCTGCCCCGCGAGCCTTTCTCACGTGAGAAATGCCACCGATGGAGCCATTTAACTTGCCACCTCCACCTCCACCACCTCCGGGCATGGTGGTGGATGTAGGCCCGGGCGGCCCCGGTGGATTCGGTGGCCCTGGTGGCCCTGGTGGCCCCGGTGGCCCCGTTGGCCCCGGAGGCCCACTTCCTCCCCGCAATGGCGGAGGAGGTTTTAACTCGAATGACACCAAAAAGGAGGGAGGCGCCAATCAAAACCAGAATTTTGCGCCCGAGTACCGTGGCTGGATGCTTCGAAAAGCTGAACCAGAGCCTGGTGTGCGAAGTGATTGGAGCCGGGTGAACATCACGCCCTACGCAGTGTCGGCAAAGGAAATGTCACAGAGAGCTAGGAGTTCCTCGAATAAAAGATCTGTCACTGCACTGTACGACGGCTTGAAGTCTAACAACCAACGGGCCCAAATCGATCGTTTGATTGAGGAGCAGAACAGGCAAGAGACCAATCTATGGGCACAGTGGGAGCTCGCGAGCATCGAAGTTCACGTCAGGAAGGTGCCTGGTCTCTTCGGCAAGGACAAATTCATCGAGACGACCCAAATTCGCGTCATTCTTAAGAGGCTCCCTCGAACAACGCCAAAGGTGCAAGAGAGAAAACCCCCTGTGAAGAGCAATAACTATGCCGGTATCACTGTTGATCTCTTCGATCCTCCCGCGCCGGCTCCCAGTGGCGGCAATGCCTCCAAGGGTCAAGGGGATAAGGGTGGAGGGGACAAAATGCAACAAGGAGGCCCAGGAGGCCCAATGGGCCCCGGAGGCCCACTGCCTCCTCCGAACTTCGTGCCTATGGAGCATCGCCCTGATCCCCGCATGATGCCACCGCCACCACGTCGCGGCAGCTTTCGAGGACCATCTCCAGGGCCAAGAGGGTCGGGCTCGAAACTTGAGAGAGTGATCAATTACCTCGACAGGATGGCGATAAGGGAAAATGAGCCAGAATTCGATTACATAGAGGACGAAGAGGACTGGGAACGCTCAGGTCGCAGGCGACAAAAGTACGATCTCCGCCAACGGCCGGTTCGCAAACATTCGCGACATAGATCGAGGTCGCGAGGCCGCCGAGGCTCAAATTCTTCTTTCGACATGCTGGAAGAGTTCGATACAAGCTCGTCGGGCAGCAGCAGTTTTACCGATGCCACACCGCCTTTGTTGAATAAATATGGTCCGCGGCCGCGAAGTGGAAGCCGGGGTCGGTTAGAGCACAGGAAACCACCGGCATTACCTCTCTACGAGCCCAAAATATCGTACAACTTCTTCGGTGACGCCTCGAAAGACTCGCCTCAGTTTCGCCGACGGAGTGACGTCGGACCGTATGGAGGCACGTATGCACGACCAGTATTGCCGCTAGCTCCTGAGGTACCGTTGTACGGCGGCGCCTACGACCAATTCCTCGAAGCTCCAACGCGAAGATCTACGTTCGCCGACGAAGAGAGCTTAAGACGGGAAGCGGAAGCCTTCCAACGAGGTCGGGAACAGGAGCATAAAAGAAATTTGGAGGAGAAGATGTTCGAGCTTAAAAAGAAGCAGCAAGAGGAGAGATTGAGGAGAATTGAGGATCAGAGGAGGGATGATGAGATAAGAAGGAGAGAAGATGAGATGAGAAGGAGGGACGACGAGATGAGAAGGATGGAGGACGGAATTCCCGTTCGAAGGTTTTCTAGGAGCTACAGCCCGACGGACCCTTCCCCAACATATGGTCGAAGGTAGATACAACATGTAGGAATTGGAGGAAATTTGTTTGCGTGCTAAATACCTGTTACGGCCTTGAAACTTGATAGTCTTGGATTGTTTTGCTGCGCAAAAAAATTGGATTGAAGTGGTGGGAGGTATCTTGATGGAAATTGGTCTGACACACGAGGAGGAATTAATTTGAATTTGTTCTATGCGCTGCCTTACCATGGGCTTGTAGCTATTCAACGACACATCTGTAACTTAGTTGTAAATCGAAGGGAGAAGTCGAAAGGAAATCATATCAGGTCACGATCGGGGAGAATCGTGATGGTTGTTTCCCTTTGGTTTCCGAGATCGCCCTCGAACGTCCCCACGCAAGGTGCACCAATTTCGGCCGTCATGCACCCGCTAAAAACGCTTTTTCTCAACTTCACTCTGGAGACACGACTTTTATCCTCAAACACTTGGAACTCTAGTATTTTCTAAGATCAACCATACAACACCATCACTCCAAAAATGGCGCGCCAATTCTTCGTCGGCGGCAATTTCAAAATGTATGTCACTCAAGCTACCCCACCACTTTGCGGTGGTAGTACGAGGCATGCTTCAGCTCAACAAAAATCGTTCGATTGACAATAGTGCAACAGGAACGGAACGATCAAGTCGATTCGAGATATTATACACAATATCAATCATGCAAAACTCGATCCCAATACTGGTTTGTCATAGCTGCCTCCAACGCCATCCGATGAGATAAACTGACGCTTATCGTTCCCAGAGGTTGTCATTGCTCCGCCTTCGCTCTACCTGCTTCTTGCACGCGAACACCTGAGACGAGGGATCGAAGTGGCGGCACAAAATGTCTTTGACAAGCCCAACGGCGCATTTACGGGTGAAATCAGCGTCGATCAACTCAGGGATTCCGGCATAACCTGGACCATCTTGGGCCACTCCGAGCGCAGAGTGATCTTGCAAGAAGACGACGTCTTCGTTGCTTCCAAGACCAAGGCCTCGATCGATGGCGGCATTAGCGTGATCCTCTGCTGCGGCGAGTCGCTCGAACAGCGCGAAGCCGGCAAGACCATTGAAGTCGTGACCACACAACTCAAAGCCGTGGCGGAAAAGCTGCCTAAGAAGGATTGGGATATGGTCGTCATCGCGTACGAGCCGATATGGGCCATCGGAACCGGCAAGGTCGCCACCACGGAGCAGGCGCAGGAGGTTCACGCCGCCATTCGCAAGTGGCTGGCCGAGGAAGTCGGAGCCGATGTCGCGGAGAAGACAAGGATTTTGTACGGCGGCAGTGTCAACGAGAAGAACTGCAAGGACCTCGCGAAGCAGGATGACATTGATGGATTCCTTGTGGGCGGTGCTAGTCTGAAGCCTGCGTTTGTGGAAATCATCAACGCCAAATCATCGTGATTCGGAAAGTTGTGAGCGTGAAATCACGGCCAAGGTTGTATGGACAGCAATCAAAATCTCCCAATGAGTAGGATAGTCACATCCTTAGGAGGCGCCAAGGTAGCTGTAAAAATACATCCCATTGACAGATTGTCTCGCACGCCTAGGTATGCTTGCAACGACAAAGCCCTAGGCTTCTAAAGAACGCCTGTAAATGCAAATTCTGGAGATCTCGCTCGATTGTACATGATTCAAAATATTGATCTCTCCTTGATTTTACCCTCTTCTCCTATGACAATGGTTTTCCCTCCGTGCAAGCCACTCCAAACTCCTCGAACGCTCTCGTTTGTACTCTCGACGGGCTTCTTGACTCTCTTTGGTTTATCACCGCTAGCGCTTCTCAGTTCATCAGCTTTTTGCAGTATTTGCGATTTTTCGAGGTTCCGGACGCAGAATACTATTTCTTTGCCGTTGATGTAGTGCCCTCGCATAATGGGGTGATGATTGGGTCGTGGAGAGACATGTATCTCGATCTGAGGGTTTAGTTTGGCGAATGAGGGTAGATGGTGCTTGATGAATGCGTTCATTCCTCTGGACGAGCCGGCCCAATCGCAATAGTGGAAGTCGATGCGTTTGCACTGTAGAATGTATGCGCCGACGCCATTCTGGATGAGTTCATTAGAGACTAGCACTCGAAGCTAGGGAGCAATGCAATATCTTACATGACTCTTTGTCACAGCCTTCAATGCCGACAGCGGCATTGTTGAGAGGGAGAAGCGTGTTGCAGAGATGGCTTACAATCACTTCTCTAAATTACGATGAGCTTTTCGAAAGCAGTTCTGGCGACAAGGCTTACGTAAGGTAAAGGAGAGTCACAATTCTGCCGCGACGCTTTCCATGGCGGTCAAAAGTCTTGGCATGTGAACCAGCTTCTTTCGATCTTGTGAACCGCGATGTAAACTCAAACCGCGCACACCACTCTCATACGCCCACAACAAAACGATTGTTTACTGACGATCTCTTTGCTACAGACGTGCCAAAACTCTTCCTCTCACCGCCTAGCGGCGTTTCTTTCCTCCATTTGCTTCCCTTCCCATTGCGCGTCACAATCGATTCGCAATGACAGCTCAACTCCCCCCAAATCTTCTAGCTCTCTTCTATCCGCGCCCTCCTCTCCGCTATCTCCCTCCGACCGACCATGATCCGGCAAAGCGACATACGATGCCCATCACGGGTCTTGCTTCCGTGCTTGCTCAGGCTAAGGAGGTCGACGCCAAGTACAAGCATATGGAAACACCGCCCACCGAAAGCGCCATCGAGAAGCGTGCTCGAATCAAAGCTGAGAATCGTGAACAGTCTGAGTATATGCGCACCGATGGACTGAAAGACTGTAAGCTAACTCATTCCTAATCTCTATTTTCTGCTACTTGTCGCTGACATATTGTTACTCACAGATAAACCTCACGAAGATCCAAACATCACCGGTGACCCATACTGCACGCTCATCGTCGCGCGCCTCGACTACAAACTCACGGAAGATGATATAAAGCAAGCTTTTGCCAAGTGGGGTGGTCTCCAAGCTTCCGTAAGTTATCCTCACCCTGCCTTACCGACTTCTTCACTAACTCCGCTCAGGTCCGCATTGTCATGAACAGCAAGGCAAAGCCCACCGATCCCATCAAGAAGCGCCATAAGGGTTATGCATTCATGGTTTTCAAACGTCCAGAGCAGATGAAAGGTTCGTACATTCACTTCCATAATCCCGCTAGTTCTTAGATCTCCCATACTGACTGAATCTACAGCTGCGTATAAGGAAGCCAACGGCATGAAGCTTGGTGATCGGTACATCGTTGTCGACGCTGAGCGCGCCCGTACAGTTGAAGCTTGGCGTCCTAGGCGCATGGGTGGTGGCTTGGGTGGCCGTGACTATACGAAGGCTCAGAAATTCAAAGGCTTTGGTGCTCCCAATGGTCCTGGTGGTACGTCAATCAGTAATTCAGCCTCTTCATCTCCTCAGGAGTCGAGCCGCTCCGGAGAAACAGAGAGCGATGAAGCTGTTCTGAGCGTTGAAACAGACTCTGACATCACTACAGCTTTCCCTGGTCGTGGATTTCGTGGTGGATTCCGTGGAGGTCGTGGAGGTGGGTACGGCGGCGATCGTAGGTATGACTCACGTGGTGGCATGGGCAACCAGAACGGCACCGGCGGTCCTCCAGACGGCGCTCCTTCCGCTCCGCGTGGACCTCGACATGGCGCAGGCGCAGGCGCAGGTGGGTATCATGCTAGACGCGATGATCGCCACGGACGTTACGAAGACCGTCCGCGCAATGGACCCAGCGGCAGCAACCGCGAACCCGTCGGTCCACGTGGCGGCGGAGGCTATCGCGACCGAGATCGAGACGGTGGGTATGACGATCGCGATCGCGATCGAGATCGTGACCGTGACCGCGACCGAGACCGAGATCGTGATCGTGAGCCTCGCAAGCGTGGCTACGATGGCGACGGATATGACGACCCGCGCTCCAAGCGCCGTTACTAGGTGATGTTTCATCTGCCACACTCACCTACAGGTTCTCTCAGATACAGTGGCTTTCCCGAACCTCTGACACCCTTCCAAACACCAGATTTCCCCTTCAGCACATCACACTACCCACCCGTTCTGAATTGGCTCAATACGAAACTCACCGACTACCTACATCTTGGCCTTCAACAATTCCCCCGGCCCGAACACATATCAGCCAATTCAAGTCGATCCGAATTCTCAATTTGCAGCAACCGGTAGGTATACTCTGGGGTGAGTATACAAGGTTTGCGAGTACTTTGCCGTCTTCACTGCATTTACCTGGCGTTCCATGGATGATGGTGAGGTAAGGCATGAGCATAAGCGCGCGGCGCTACGGCGTTTGGAACATCACTGCCCAGCGGTTTTGGCACTGGCATAAAACCATTCTATGTAAGTTTTCGTAGCTATCGTGTAAAACATATACCCCTTTTGGCTAAAATTTGGTGTCTGATGCATATTGTGATTGTCGTCCTCGAAATGTGACTTCATCTCCTGTCGTACGGGGAAGATATTGACAAACCAAACTGCTTTGAGATTTACGTATTTTGAACATCAACATTGACGATTCGTAATCTCTGTTTACCTGCGCCATCGCACGAGGAAAACTATCAGTTTCCGCAGTCTTTTCTAATTGGTAATTGATGGAAATTAGAGTTATTGTTGCGATACCTACCTCTTCGGTGGCCACTAACGGCCCAACGGGCAGACAAGGTACTGCATTTTTATTCCCGCACAACGTCTACTGAGCGAAACCGGACCGTAGTTGCACTTTTATTTTCAAGGTCGGTCTCGTAAATGATTGTAGTTGTCATGTTTTCTCAAATTCTGTCCATTTGCATTGGTTTCGAGCGGCTTCATGTCTCATCAACCTTCGTTGCCAGCATCGGAAAGCAAACACGACATTCGACAAGACCTGGAGTATGACAGCAAGGATCCGAACAGTATTGAGACTTTAAACCCAACTCCAGACGCTAAAACTAGTTTTCCATCCTCCAACGATGGAAATACCCCTCCAGAACGACGTAAATGTCCCAAGTGGCTACGGACGGTGGTCTGGTACCTCAAGGACCAGTGGTTTCTCATAGTCCTCGCCGTTCTCATCATTCTAGCTTCCCAGGTCCAAGTTCCTGCCGACCATCAGCAAGTAAAGGAGACAGTTGTAACGTATCTCGGAGTTTCACTCATATTCCTATTCACCGGCTTGACCCTACCGACGAAAACGCTGTTACAAAACTATTCAAGGTGGAAACTACACCTATTCGTCCAGGTGCAATGTTTTCTCATGACTTCGGCTATCGTATATGGCGTTGTGAGTGCTTGTGCGATGAATAAAGATTTCATGGATGCTGGTCTACTGGTCGGACTGATCTTTATGGGCTGCGTTCCGACTACAATGAGCTCGAACGTCGTAATGACGAGACAAGCAGGAGGCAATGAGGCGCTGACGGTCGTCCAATCGACAATTGGAAACTTCCTTGGACCATTCCTGACTCCTGCACTCATAACAATGTACACGTTGAGCGGCGCCTGGTATACGAAAGTCTTGCCGTCGGCCAATGGAGGTTACGAAGAGATATATCGCAGAGTTTTCAAACAACTTGGGCTTTCGATATTCCTTCCAATGGTCGTGGGACAAATTATTCAGAATATATTCCCACAGTCATCCAAGAGAATCATTACAAGGTTCAAATTGAACAAGATCGGATCAATTTCGCTTCTGGTAATCATCTGGCAAACGTACGATGGAGCATTTCGAAGCGGTGCTTTCCAATCGGTGAAAGGCTCCAACACGGTTTTCATCGTCTTTATCAGCATAGCACTATTCGCGATATATCTCGGCGTGGCATTCTTTTCATCGTTAATGTGGCTACCGAAGGAAGATGTTATCGCCGTTTGTTACTGCGTTCCAGCCAAAACACCAGCCATGGGAGTACCACTCAGCAACGTTATGTTCATTGGATTGACACCGATTGTGGAGAGCAAGATTCAAATTCCGATGGTAGTCTTTCAGGGACTCCAACTCGTCGCTGGTAGCCTGTTGACGATGGCATTTCGAAATTGGATTAGCACACTAGAAAACGACTTGGAAATGGTGGCGATAGTAGGCCGATCTGCGGAAGGCCGAACTGCCGATTCGGTGCCATCACCCAAGCCTCAAGCGTGAAGAAATGGCGGGCGATCTCTAGATTTGCATTTGGCTTAGGAACAGAGCTGAAAAGGATCGAAACCTCACCAATTCATAACTTCGCTCTAATATCGCCCAAGCAGATTGTATCTATACTGCGCCGTTGCTATCAGTTTCCCTACTGCGCTTTGTATCCTTCGACGTCTGTACTGTTTGACCACTCTTCGAACTTCTTCACGCTCTCACTATATGACTCCAACTTCTGGTTTATCATTGAGTATGCATCTGTTCCGACAATACAGCGAATGGGCGGATCTTTCATCACGGCGAGGTCATAGAAGACCTTGGCCGCTTTTGCAGGGTCACCTGCTTGTGTACCGTGTCTCTTTGTCATTCTTTCCTTTGCGTTCAAATGGTCATACGCAGCGATCTCCTTTTCCCCGAAGTCCATAGAGCGGCCTGCCCAGTCAGTTCGGAAGCCACCTGGCTCGATGCAAGTAAGTTTGATGTTCCATTCCGGTTTCAATTCCTTCTGTATAGCTTCCGTAAACCCCTCCACAGCCCATTTTGAAGCACAATCTGGAAACATTAGCCAAATGATGTCGAGTAACTTCTTAGGGTACGTACAAATGCTGAACGTTGGAACGCCCACCTGTCCGCCGATAGATGTCACTTGCTGGATAACTCCGCCTTTCTGCTCCCTCATAATCTCCAGGGCCTTTCGAGTTACGTTAATGAGCCCGAAAAAGTTGACCTCCATTTGCGTTCGGATTTGCTTTTCCGACAACGACTCAAACACCCCGGCTAGACCATAGCCTGCGTTGTTGACGACCACATCCACCCTTCCAAATTTCTTCAGGGCGGTGTCAAATGCTTTGTCAATGGAACTTTGGCTCGTGACGTCCAAGTCTACGGCGAGGTAATTGGACTCGGTGGTACCGTCGAATTTCAGCTTGGAGGAGTCTCGCGCAGTCGCAACAACATGGTCTTTATTTTCCAGAATTACTTTGACCAGCTCATAGCCGAATCCGGTAGACGTACCAGTGACTAAGAAAATACGAGGTGCCATTCTGGTAAGACGCAATTCTCTCTTTAGTTAGATAGCGAACTGTAAAGCTGAATGTGGGATTGACAGATAGGAAAGCAGATGGAACTTCTACGGTATTTGTATTCGGTGATGACAACAATCTCCGTTGCCAAACTCCGTCGCAGTTTAAGCGCGGCTGTCAACGAAAGTCAGGATTGGCTTTAACTAGTCTACCTAGAGTAAGTACTCTACTGCCTTTTGGCACTGCCTTAGGTGGATTCGGCCACTCCCTTTCCTAATACACGGGAGAATTACGGACTCCTTCATGCGAACAAGGCCAGCCACCGCTGAAGCCAGCTTGGTGGTTTACGTGCAAACCTCTTGCGATTTTCACGTTGTCTTAGCTAGCCACGTGCGCCCAGGGCGTCTGTCCCGGAAGTCATTTAGTGCGCTTAGCGGCTCCCATGTAACTTCATCGCCAAGTTCATCTGTGATCGCTTTCAAGAACGTTTGGGACACCACAGCTGCCTTGAGAGCTGTTGTCCTAATAACGTAGATTGAAGGAACCGCTTCTTGTTAGCACAAAAGACATTGTGCAAGTGAGGTAGAGAACGAAGATTTAAAAGAGCATCTCTCTCGTCAAAGTGAGCATCCCCCGGTCAAAGCTTCAACTACGGATGATGGCGCAGTATCAGCACTACATTCCTCAGTTTCTCCTACGCAACTTTTCCCATCCCTACAAGCCGCCAAAGGAAAACGGGTCCAAGAAGAGAGGCAAATCCCGCGCCGAGAAAGGCAAGTACAGAGGCGACAAGGTGCTAAACGTCGTGGACCTCACCTCCGACGAGCCGCAGTTGCTCGAGTCACTAGTAGCCCGCTGTTTCGGTCAGGAAGACATGTACAAGGATGTCGCTGATACCATCAAAAGCAAGAAAGACGTGGAACAGGAGCTTTCCAAACTCGAGAGCCAGACAGCGGAGATACTTCAGAAAGTTAAGAAGGCTCACGAGAACAGTGATTCCGGAATATGGCTCACGCGGGTGGAGAGAAACAAGCTCCGTAAGTTTCTCTTCATCATGAAGTATCGAGGGCCGGGCTTCCATGAAAAATATTTTTCTGAGGATCCGCAGACGTACGACTTGGAGGACAAGCACCTTCTCAGGGCCTACATGGCCGAGAATGGAATGACGAGGCCGAGAGACGTATGGCTCCACAATCTCCACGCTATCCTGAATCTCAATATGGACGCAGAGGGAAAGTGGACTACTAAACTCCCGGAACTCATGTTCCCTGTAGACGCGGAGATGTTTATCTTTCATGCTCAGTCATTCTATATGGCATTCTGCACATCAGCCGAGAAAGATGACGAGTTCATCCTCACGGATAAATGCTATAGCATCTTCGAGGGCCCGACTAATGAAACCTTCAATGCCAAAACGGGCGAATTTCTTGGAAATACATACCTGCCCTTCCACTGCTTCGGACCTGTATCCCCTCGACTTATCATCGTCCTCCGTAGTTTCACAATACCTGAGGCGCTAGAGGACATGAATCTCAAGACACGGAAAATCCGCCAAAAATTGCTCAAAGCGGCAGCAGTATCGTTTCCGAATCCAGAGAATGTCAAGTCTATCCTTTCTGACCTGCCCGTGGCAAAAGCCACAAACTCTTATTCTAGAGTCGTCAATGGCAGATTAGAACTCGCGCCAGGCGAGTCGGGAATACCTCATTCTAATGATAGATTTTGCTTTCGGTTTTGGCCGATTTCTACAAAGCACGTGGATACGATTAATTCTATTTTTCTGGATAATCTTTTGGAGAGCAAGAGGGTTGTTTTCGGCTCACACTCTGCCTTTAAACGAACATTGGAGGCTTACATGACCTCATCCGCACACGGCTTTAAGAAAGTTGGTGTTGGGGAGCATCGGGCTCCTGTTAGCCGTCTAGCCTGCCTAGAGAAGTTGTCCGCTGTGCTCAAGATGCTTGGGTCTAAGAGCGTACCCGTATGGCTAGAAAAAGGTGAAGAAGATGGCAAGCTGCTTATTCAATCTTTCGACGATATGTGGCTGGAAATGATGAAGAAGATATTCGAAGACGTCGATGAGCCTTTCCAGGGATTCGAAACAACGTCGTTCTGGCAAGCATACCATATACTAGGTACAGACGCTAAACATAACAGCTTTAGGCTAGTACTAACCACCAACCTATGTTAGGCGGGTCCAGCGGGACGTTTATCAAAGATTTGGATCAATCATGGAGACTTTACAAGCTACAAGCGCTGGTCTATAGCTTGACCATGAATCTCGACATCGGTCTCCTACGAAAAGCTCGTATGAACGTTCTTGATCTTATCCTCCAAAACCTCCCCAGACGCGTTTGGTTGTATGTGAAGCACCGAAGATGGATGTCCTCGAGTGAATATATGATGTATCAAGAGATATACGTTGGTAGTGCTCCCGTATTCGCGGCAAAGACAAAAGCATTATTCAAGGCGGAGCAAGAGGATGAGGTCGTCAGGGGTGAGTGCTTCATGACCTTTTATATTAACGACATTAATGCGGCTTAGCCAAAGCTACCGGTGATCAACGGCTTTTGTCTCAACTCATCATCGCGGCTGGAATGACCTCATTGATGAGCGAAGAATTTATAACGGGGATTTAGAATAAGACGTTGGAAAGACACCAAGTTGGTTACAGCACCATCTTCATTCTAGCATCAGCTTCCTTCCAGCGCTACCTTCGTGCCGGTACCAGCTTGGTTCCAACAACAACGCTGCGCTAGCGCCGATGCTGTACCAGCACCAACGAAGCTGATGATAGCACAAACATTGTGATAGCCCGAAGTTAGTGAGAGCCCGAAGTTGGTGATAGCACGAACGTTGTCGGATTGGAGGAGTCTTTGCAGCCGAACATGGCGAGGTTGCCTTGGACAGAGATTCGATCTTTCAGGTTCTCAGATAATGGACAAGGCCCTGCGGCGCCTGAGGCGTATGATTGACTGGCTTTTCATTGCCCGGCAAGAGGTATAGTTGCATCTGTTGGGATCCGTAGCTGTTTGGGGTCACTAGCTGTGACTCTGCTCCTACGCCTTAGTGCCAAAGAGCACTGCATTTGTCGATATTTGGCGAAACTCGAAGGATTATTCTAGTTCTCAAATACCAATACCATTGAAGAAAGGCCAAACCTTTCTATTGTGGCTTCTTCTATGCGCACAGTCTGCCGCAGGGTCAGATTGACCATTCGGTGATGCAGGGGGCATTTTGATACTTCGGCGCGAGAGCAGTGCTGCAAGGCCACGCAAACGGTCAAAATTTGGTGTCATTGGCCCAACCTCTGTGTCAAGTAGGCTTGGGAGAAACACAAAGCAGCCAGTCGAAACGATTTCACTTGCATGATCAGAGGATGGAATTCGCATATAAAATGCTCGGCAATCAGCTACCACAACTTTCGCAGCTTCACCAAGGCCGGATTTGTGAATCCACGGGCTAAAAGAAAACGTTTGGCGACACCTGCGTTCTTTCAAAGTCACGACCATTCAAGCCGAGCGACAATTGTCCATCATATTTATTCCACAACCTTGTCAATACGAATACCTGTTCACGTTCCTTCGTCCAGCGTGTCAACCTCAAGCTACAAAATGTTTCGCTTTTCAGTCCTAAGCCGATGTTCACGACGGGACTCGTCGAGTATGGTCATGGGCATTGCGAGGTCTAAGAGGTTTTCAGAGCCAAACGATTTCATTTTGGGTATAAAACACAGAATGCGAAGTACCTGGGCTTCTCGCAGTTCTCCACCGCAGCCGGCGCCGAAGTTCAGTGTTCTCTTTACACAGAAACGAAATCTCCACAACTATCCCAAGAGTACTACGGAGAGGACAGGCCTTCGAAAAGGAAGAATCGCAAAGTCTATATCAACAAGCACAGAAAAAAAAACTCTGTTCGGCCCACAAAATCCACCACCGGGATATGTGTTCGTGTCCCGGAATGACGCCTTTATGTATCGAAGATGCCGCCAGGTCGCTCCGAAGAAAGTATTTTTGGTCTTTAGCCATAGAGGTCGGAGAAGGTCTGCCAGGCTAATAGGGCTTTATGTACAGATTGATATTTTCGTTAAAGTGAAACCCGAATATGAACACTCACGCAATAGAAGAGATATACTTAAGCAGAGAGCCAAGAAGCGTAGCAAGCGGAGAGCCATGATGGGTAAAAAGCGGAGAGCCATGAAGCGTAAAACGCGGAGAGCCATGAAGCGTAACAAGAAAGGCTAGATCTCAATCGTGTTGTCGAACTGATATCTCCATCGGAAGCCGAGTTTTACAATTGGGAAGAGAGAAACGGGACGAGCATTATCCATCACACAGGAGACTCTGGATCTCTAGCTTGAAATTTCCACCCTCAGCTTTCTCTAAGTCGAGGTGAAGAAGGATTTAGCTAGAGGAATTGTGTAGGTTGAAGAGTTGTCGAGTTGGTGATGTATTGCGGAGGTGGAGGATAGTTGCAGTGGGGTGAGGTGGCGGGCTGGGCCTGCAATTAGCGTGTAAGTTAGTAGATTTGCTGCATAAAATAGTGTAACAAGTCGCTGAAAAGGGTTTCAATTTGTTATCAGACCGTTTAAAGTAGTATCAATCACGGAGAAGCTGTTGCGTAGATATCATGAGTACATATCATCTATATCGTCTGAAGTCACTTTGCGGAATAGTCTTCTCCAGCAGAGTTGGGGCATGCCCAGATATTAGAAATGCACTGGGCAGCACAAATGTGAAACGCTCTACGATACGATAGCAATCGCGTTGTACCTCCAGAAAATTCGGCGCCATTTGCAAAGGAAATTCAGCATTATTCCCTGGAAAAAGTTGATGAAGTTAAAATTAGTCGATTCGAAGCATTGGTGAGAGTATTTTGATATAAATATCACTTGAATTGAAGTACGGGTTGCACACATATCCGCGAAAAAGTAGTGTAGCAGCATTTGGTCGAGATGGAATCGTAAGCGGAGTATTGTCCACAAAGCGAGCTACCTTACTGGCCTCCATACCTGTGCCCCAACCGGAGTCGGGCAAATTAATCGGTCAGCTATTGCACCGAAGCCCTACTTAGTACGGAGTACTGTCTTCCTCTTACTTTCGTATCCCCGAGCCATCAGATTTCCTACCTGGTTCCAAAACGACCATGTGAAAGATCACCTTGCTAGAAAATGCCTAGTCTACTAGCCGTGATAATTTCAGGATGAGCAATAAAGGTCTATATATCTCGGGGCGTTCCCACCTTGTATCTCTTATTCATGATATCGTATTGTATCAGTTCTGAATTGTCTCTTCAGCTACATCGCCTTGCAACTACAGAGCCAAGGAGTTTCAAGACAGACATTTTATCGTATCGTCTTCACCTCTAACATATAGTTATCGATTTTACAGTTCTTCGCTGTTTGTCCTATTTCGTAATGGTTAATCTTGATATCGTTCGCTCCTCCAACGCAAAACTCGTGCAAGAGCAGCCACTTGTTGCTGTCTTCGTCGGAGGCACTTCCGGTATTGGAGAGTATTCACTGCGGGCTCTCGCTGCCACTGTTGCAAAGTCTCATGGAAAAGGACTCCGCGCTTATATTGTTGGAAGAAACAAAAATGCGGCGGAGACTATCATATCCGACTGCATAAATGTGTACCCAGATGGTCAATTCCGATTTATTGCTGCAACCGACCTCTCGCTGCTGAAAGATGTCGATCGTGTCTGCACCGAGATATTGAAAGCCGAAGAGGAGGCTAGCACACCGGCTGGCCAAGCAAGAATAGACTTTTTGGTCTTGACGCAAGGATACTTGACATTTTCATTCGAAGGTATGTTGGTTCCATTTTGTGGTTTCACATGCCAATCTAATCATGACAAACCAGACACCAAGGAGGGTCTCGACGCCGTAATGTCCTTGATGTACTACTCGAGGATGCGATTCATTATTCAGCTTCTTCCGCTGCTTCTCAAATCATCGATGCCGGCGCACATAGTGTCCGTGGTCAACCCCAACCTTGAAGGCAAACTGAATCCGAACGATCTAGCTCTGCGGAAGCCGGGCAGTATTGGTGTGTCATCATTCGGCTCTCATACGGCTCACATGAACAGCTTGTTCATGGAACAATTGGCTGTGCATCATTCAGAACGATTGGCCCTAATACATTTGTATCCTGGCTTTGTCAAAACTAACATAGGGGCGAATGCAAAATTTCCCAAATGGTTGGTGTGGATTTGGATTTATCTTTTTGAGCCGCTCTTTTCTTCAATTTTCGTTCCGAACGAGGAGTGTGGTGAGAGAGTAGTGTTCTTGGCTAGTCCACGCTACCCTGCGCACTCCATAGAAAGAAGTGATGATGACGCGAATCGTAACGATGGCGCGGAGGTTGCCGTCTCTCCGGACGGAACGATTGGGGGTGGTTTCTACAGAGTCAACTGGAATGGAAACAGCATCGCGGCGAGAAAAGCACAGAAAGTGGCCCGGAAAGGTGACATTCCGGAGAAGGTATGGGAACACACGATGAACGTGTTCAAAGTGATAGAGTCTGGAGGAAAACTCACAGGGTGATAGAAATTGGCGGTTCTTGCGTTGTTTCAGCGATTTACACATCTTCACGAAATATTTCTGTAAATTCTGAGCGCATGATTCTGTAAATGCATCTTGTGATCCAGCGGGATGCTACAAAGCTAACTGCGGGTGGCCGCTACCAGGCAAGAGATAGTAACGTTAGGCCTCGCGCCTGCATGTTCCAGCTTTGGGAGCTGGAAGCAGGATTTACTTCGTCATTTCAACTAGAGAATGGAAACTAACCTTGCCTCCCCTGGAAGCTTTTCACTCGCTTCGCCATCCATAATGCCATGACAGTAACAATCTCCAACCATAGTAAAATACAGATCCCCGTCTACATCACTTCTCCACTCTGCATCGTCTGGTTTATCGGCAGGACGAAGGATAAATGGAACATTGCTACCCTTCAAAACGTAAACTTGGTCGCCTTTGGCTAGGCTGAGCGGGCCCGTGCCCATATAGCCTTCCTCTGTGAGGAAGAAAGACCGTCTTTGAGATGCCATCTCCACAGCTGCGTCCCATACTTTGATAAGCTCGTGTTCATCAGCTTGTTGCTCTGTACCAGTTTTGATTTTCCACCACCTTCCAAAGAATTCCCACTCTTCTTTCCGAGCTCGTCGATAGCCATGACGGTTCGCAGGTAGGAGTATGTCCCCTATCACTGTACGACCAAAGGCGTCTTGCAAGCTCTCTGTATCCATGTACGTTTGTCTGGATTTTTGTCGACATTTGCCATCGATCTCCATTCGGATAACATTTGGATTGTTTGGATAAAGCCGGAAAGAACGGTAGATTTCTGGACTGCGCTGACTGTGCCCACCAAAATGCCACTACAGCGGAGCATTTCGTCGGATATCGTCACGTCGAGCTTATCTTTCGATCTCCATGCACAGTAGAAAGTGTAGAATGCGTTGCGATTGACCGACTCCGTCCAGGAGTAGTCAGGATCGGCTGAAGCTCAGTCTGGTAGCCAAGTCGGGACTCCTGCTCTCCTAGGTCGCCAATTTACGATAGAGTGAAGAGTTGAGGTCGCTTCAATGTGCTTCTCTACAACTTGTAGGTATAGCTGTAGAGTACTAAGTGAATAATTGGGCACGATTCCATGTCTCAAGGAAGCTGACTTGTTTAGGCTTAAAACACCAAAAACCTTATCTCGGTCGTCAGTAGCCTGTTTAAATCGAAATGCCCAAAGGAGATATAGCAACTCGTCTTCGGGCGGTGGCCTTTCAACTGCGTATGAAAGAGTGCCAGCGATTGTCCAAATAGCCCCATGAAACAGTCGTTGCAGCTCGGGAAGTCCAAAGTCCAAAACCTTGGAGCAACAAGGAGATCGTATATGGCTGTAGAAGTTTACGGCTGCCGAAACGAAAATATCCCACGGTAGGACCCAAGATCCCAATACCACTGTGGCCTCTTTCGCCAACAGGGTTTCCTGCACTACCCAAATTCGATTCCACCACCTCTTCTTTAACAATAGTTCAGCGCCTTCTTTCACAGTCTTTATATTACTCAAGTTGCTCACACTTGGGAAAATCGGAAAGTTTACCGCAGTAACTCTATGTCCTGGGACCTTTGCCGCCGTTTTTGGAGGTTTTTGTCGCCTTTTCTGGCGGCGTTCGCACCCAGGGGCCCCTTGCTTTGCACGCAGCAACTTGAAGTGGGCTCTGTACGGAGTACTTTTGATGCTGCCTTCCCCTATTAACGCCTTGGCATAAAATTTGCTCAGGCTAAAGCAGCGGTCAGTCAGTTCCAAAGACGGAAATGGAATCTGGCATGAAAAGATTGGGATGTGAGTATCGCTGTCACCCGAATCTCGACACTTTTCCCTCCTCTCCAGTCACATGACCTACCGCCGCTTTTACCTAGGCTGGCTCAGGTGGAACTCAGTTTCGACTCAAGTCTGCTCCGGTCTGCTCAGGCTCTGCTCAGGTGTGCTCAGGATGCAGTCGCGGAGTCAAGAAAGTTGTCAACTTTTGACGAGGGCGCAAAATTGCCCCCCCCTGGGAGGATTAAAACGTCCTTCAGACTTGCTGACTGCAGTCCACACCGCATCACTCATCTTTTGATTAGACTTGTCAACTATCTGCTGTTTGCGTTATTATGCTGCACTCGTTGAGTACATAGTTATATGGGTAACAGCCGTGCATAATGGTGTGATTCTCTGTCTTCCACTGTCAAGCCAATAGAACTTGGATCTTTGAAGGATGACCTCACACAGATTGTAGCGTTATCATGTCTTAGAGCTGAAGATCCACATTGTCGAGTGTTGAAATGAGGTTTTCTTCCTCTAGCGTTGAGTCTTTGTGGTCAATTTGAATACACAGTTTCGTCAAGCTCCTCCTCCTCCTCCGTATTATTATTATCACCATTATCATCATAATCTCCAAGTTCAAACGTCGCCTTATCCATCGCCTGAGTGATCCCCCCGGCCGCCAGCCTCACCGGCCATTCAACCAGAAGCATCATTGCACCCGGCACCCAAGGGTGCTTGTCTTTGTCCACCCGGAACAAGATTCTAGCATCAGCAAACTCTTTAGAATCAAGATGAAGGAGTAGAGACATGAGGTATCGGAGACCAAGCCAGCAAGCCATTGCAGCAGCGTGAAGAGCGACGATGCGAAGGGATTGTAAGACGGGCGCGCGACGCTCAAATCGTGTTGCCGAGGGCATCAAGAGGAAGTCGGAGAGTTTCTGTTGTTAAGAGTACGGAGTTAGTGAACCATTAAGTAGAAACTAGGAGATATCGTAGCGCTCACCGGCTTTCGGAAAAATTCGAAATAATAGACTAGCGAAAAGGCTAGTAGCGCCTGCGTGATTCCAATCTCCCACGCCCTCTCTCGACTTCCCTCTTCCGCAGCATCGACCGCATAGTTCCTATACAGCCACTCTGCGATGTGACCACAAGTCCCAACGGCCCCTGTGGCAATGCCGAGTTGGTAACTGCAGTAGGAACTGGGCCATCTACGGCTGGGGCCAGGTCGACATATTCGGTGGATAAGCGTGCAAAAAGATATGGCCGCGATGGTTTCGATGTGGGTATGCACGTGCAGAGTCCATGGCCGTTGCATGAGGACGAAATGAGCTGCAGCACTGGAGACGGCGATGAGCCAATATATGAGTTGACGACGGGCAGAGAGCATTTTATTTTTCGCAGTGTGGCAGGAATGGTAGGCTGTCACGGAAGAGCGAGCAGAGATGTAGCGAGTTTCTTCTCTCAAAACTACATCTCGGCATTAAATGATGGCTCTTTTCGATGTGAACCGTGGTTGATGAGGTACCTGTAGACATGGAAACTTGATGTTGATTGGCAGTCACATGATCAGATTTCTTCAGCCTCCCGGCTAGCCTTGCGCTAAAACTTCGTCACTGTACGACATGTTAAGTCTTAAGGAGGATGTATTACTAGAATTAAAGGTAAATTAAAGATAATCCTCTTGGAAATAGCGCTGAGCTATAAGTAAATTCTTAAAATCGCCGCTCTGCTCTCGTTCGTGGCGGTTGGAAAGTACTTTCCCTCAATGTAATGATAGTGGTAAGCGCGATCATAGGTTGGTAGTAGCGGAAGTCGCAATGATGGAAAGTTGAGTTCTCTTAAAAGTGTACTGCGTGTCCAAGCTGTTTTTGCTACTCCATCCCGCTACCTATTCTTCTCTTCAGCTCTAAACAATCATTTTTAAGTCAATCATGTTTAGATCTTTCTTTCTTTCACCCTGGCACCCTAAGGTCGTTAATCCCACCGTCCAGTTTATCTACGGCGCCACCTGTTACTACTTCCACAAGCACATCTAAGACGCGGGGCTGAAAGGTTGGGCTTCAGCTATCGCAGCTTATTTCTTCGCAACTTGGATTCTCCAGAGCTACGAACACTGGTGGAACAGGCAATACCCGTCCAGTCAGAACCCAATGCCCGCCCTGAGAGTATCGCGCGAGTCCTTCTACAGGCTTGGCCAAAATCCGATACTTCCAATACGACAATCTCCGGGGTCCTCGGGCGCTGACGGGGTCAATATCGGCGAGTGATGACGGCAATTTTCACGGCGCGGGTTCCCTTGGGGTGCAGGCAATGACGGTGCTGTCCGCAATCGCGGGAGGACAGCCCAGCCGTCACCGACAATCACGGCGCTCCGCTGTAGCCAGCCGTGCGACAAGGTCAGATCAACAAGCCGGAGGCAGGGAGGGAGGGTGAGCTTACGCCAAAAACATTATTTGGCTTCTCACGCCGGCACTGCGATCCCATCAATCTGTTCTGTCAGACACATCAACGTCCGTCGACTACTCGGATCATTCATGAGTTGCAGACTCAGCAACTCGGTTCGGCTGTTAGATGGCTTCGACCATTCGGCGACTCCACACAAGACATCGGCTGTCATGGAATTAGTCCTCGCGTCAAGCTCTTTCGCTGAGCCACGACATCGGGCCTTTCGGTCGTCCAGCAACTCAAGAGGCCTGTCGACGAAGCAGTAGAACTCGTAACTAAACCATATGTCCTAGGTATCACTAGTTCAGTCGATCCTCAGGCCGAGCCACTCAACGCGAGTTCGTCCGACAAGTTTCCAGTCTGTTACTTCTCAGATCGAGCTTCTCATCTTGCGACTTGGCTAGGCGGACAGCTTCTTTGATCACTTCTGGAGTCGCGACAGGCAGTTTCCCAACAGGTGGCTTCTTCATCAGCCTCCAAGGTCTAGCTCGTCACTTCACAATGCTGTTTCCCTGTTCGGCAACTTATTTCAGACGTCCAACAGAGTCGTTGCAAGGCGACATTTACCGGCTGCCGAGGAGTCAGTACCCACTGTTAACTGAACTGCCTTGGAAAAATAGCTCTACCGATGGCCAAAGCAGAGCCGAGTCGTCGTTTCAATCCCGACCTCGGGTCCCTCGGCTGCTTTTTCGTCAGTCAGGACCTCTGCTGGTAATTCACACAGGAAGTAGTGCCCAATTGTCCATGAAGGGAACTTGACAACGCTTAGATATGCCGGCGCCATTTGAATTCCCATCAGAGGTGAGCATGCGTCTACGAGAACCAGCGTTGGCGTCAGCAACATTCCTTCGCAAGGACGCCGCCTCTGAACCATCCCACCAACAATGGAGAGGCACGCCGCAGTGATGCCACCATAGGCGAGGATCTAGGAGCGAGGAGTTCTTTGACGAAGAAGGTACGAAGACTCACTTATCTTCGGTTTTGTTCTTGAAGCTAATTGTCCTGAACTCTAGGAAAATGAATAGCCGGTGTCTGCGGACCATCCCACCAACAACGGAGAGGCACGCCGCAGCGATGCCACCATAGGCGAGGATCTAGGAGCAAGGAGTTCTTTGACGAAGAAGGTACGAAGACTCATCCATCTTCGGTTTTGTTCTCGAAGCTAATTGTCCTGAACTCTAGAGAAATGGATAGCCGATGTCACAATACCAAGGAACATGAGTTTAGAGGGCCCGGAGGAGAGCCTGGCCGGAGAAGACAAACAAGACTTCTTGAGATTTGTGGTTAAAATCGTCTCGCTAAGCAATCGTTAAATGGCACCAAGCATTCTTACAGCAGCTCAAGATGAACCAACCTCTCCTTCATAGCAGAGAAGTGGCGACATCTCTATTAAGATCTAGATCCATCCGGACATTCTTGGGTCGGTTTCGACCACCTTGTAAAGGACAATTTGGCGGGGGCAACAATAAGCGCCTTTAACGTGAGGTCAAAAACTGCCACCCCTGCTATTAATAGAGTACCTCGGCTCAGCTTTTGCTGAAGCGCCGCTCAGGATTGTTCATGCACCCCTCATGGCTGCTCAGAGTTTCTCATGCACTGCTCAGGCTAAAGCAGCGGCTGCTCGGTTCCAAAGACGGAAATAGAGTCTAGCATGACAAGATAGGGGTGGAAGTATCGCTGTAATCACACTTAATAGTTCGGATACGAAAAAAGCGGCTATTTGGAGGATCAGCTTGGAGCATAGCGGTTGTGGTTATCTAGAATTACATTGGAGTAATTAGTATTAATGCAAATCTCTTCCTTCAACAAGTTTGGGCATTCTATGTTGACTCGTAATCCGTCCGAACGAGTAGTTCGAAGTGTGGGCATCGTTACATTAATCTCCATGGAATCGTCGCCGTTGCAGCGCCTTCCCTCATGGCTACTGGGAATAGGCTCAAGGGAGCAAGCTAACGGGAACAGGCTGCCCAGGATTTGGTGGGGACCGAGGAAAACCTTCCTAGGAGGGGCGCGCTACCTGGGAGCGGGCTCTGGGTACTAAGCTAATGAGAGAAGGCTAATAGGAGGGGTACGCTACTGTGAGTGGGCTGCAGGAAGCTAGCGACCCGGAGCTGGTTATGAGGATGGGCTGCCTAGGACGGGTAGCCTCCTAGGAAGGGGGTGTCAAAATCCAGTACGAACAAGAACGGTTGCAGCGTGAGTAAGGTAGATTCCAATACTTCCTAAGCTTCCTGAATCGCCTGTATGCCTTCCAGAATAGACAGTAATAAATCAACAGTATCTCTCAACCCAGGGGCGGGTATTATTCGCTCATTGCCGAAATACAGCAGCGTGTGAATACTTTGGCGTTACACCGTTAGCCAGGGCTTTGTAGGTATATTGTGCATATTTGTTCAAAATACAATCTCATATCTTCTCTTACAATCTATATTTATTGCAAAGTTGCAAGAGTTCAAATTATGATATTGGATCTCGAGAGGACATTTCGCGGCCGTTCAAGATCCCATAGTCAACGACTCAGCAGCGCTACGGCGTCAACCTTGCCCTCAAACCTGGCCAATCTCTTCTATCATTCTTCCATGAACGGTAGCTAAAGCAAATGGAGATGACTTGAGCAATAATCGCGGGCAGGCCCATGCCGAGGCCTACCCCAAGCGCGATTTTGTCTGAGATGCTATAACGCCCTATCGCCAGTTAATGAACGGTCCCATTATACCTACTGAGCTCGGCGTACCTGAATTCGCGGACGTGGAATTGGGCGGGTCTCCGATTAATTCCACGTAGTAAGAAAGCGCCTTGTAGCCGGTGAAATTGCAGAAGTCAGCGACTACTCCCATCAAATGAGCACACTCGCCGCTCGTCTGATCATTCGCAATGATTTGTAACGCGCAGTAACTCTGGCCGCTGTACATGAGCTGGGTTATCGCGGTATTGTAGTACTCTGTAGATTCGTTGGCTGGTCCGCTTTCGCAAATACAGTTGGCAGTTGTACAGTGAGCCTGATCCGCAACTCCTTTGTATGTGTCCCATGTCCAGCCTGGAGGTTTGAGATCGTCTTTTGGGCCGCAATTCGGTTCTGACACGTTCCCGGACGCGTCTCTGCAACCATTCAGGAGGTATCTGGAGCATCCTGTGAGATTGTTGTAACTCTCCGGATATTCAAGATCGTCGATCAGTAGGAAAGTTGGCGCTTTAAGACGTTAGCCAAGTCCATAGACATTGAGCATGTAGCCTTACCAGCGCTGGCACTGGAGACCGTTGCTGCTCCACTGGAAGAAGTTGGCGCGGATGTGGGTGAGCTTGATATCAACATAGTAAGATTTCCCTGACCCGTCGCGACTTGGCAGATCTCGCTGAATGCTTGAACTGCGTCGCCGGGAGCAGAAGGATCTGATGGACATTGCTGTTGTGCGCAAGCTGTGATATTGTCGACTCCGGCGTAAAAGTACGAGCCTGAACTACTGCCAGAGCAAACGCAGCTGTAGTCGTAACATGTTTTAACCTGATAGACATTGAGAATGCAGCTTTGCGCACATTTTTCTAAGTTCTGGTATGGCGCGGTTGAGTAAACGGTGTTGAGCCATCCATCGTCAGCTGTGGGATTTGTAGATAATGTAAGGTAAGGGAATAAAAGAAATAAAAATGTGAAGAGCTCCATATCATCTATACATGCTAGGCAACTTGACTCGGAACGGCTGGGAATTTCAATCGCGCGTAAGAGACTCTAAACTCATGAGATGAGTTGCAATCGACAGAATACCAGCCTGATTGTACAAATTCTGGTGGCAGTGACGGTGGCACGAACTGCGGCAGGTGCGTTGTCAGCTGAACATCTCCCTATATTGTGGCTTTCATCGACTAATAATTATGGTTCGCTTCGCGTTTGGCAAGCCATTCGTGTTGGCTCAGCCTCAAAATGATGCATGTACCTCACTGAAAAGCGCGATGAGGCTGCAATACGCTCAGGCTGAGTTCCCACTTCGAAATTTCTTGAGGATAAATCGTCGTTGTTGATCGTAGCCTCTGAAAGTCAAATCTGCGTTGCAATGGGTGTGTCAACTTCTCCTTCATTAATCACTGTCACGCTCGCGGGCAGCTTCACTCCTGCGTCCGGCGGGGGCTATTTGCCGGCGCCTCCTACAGTCTCTAGCAAAGGTAAGCTTGGCTGAGCGGTATGACATAGGGGTTCTCGAACTCATCTTGAAAAGATATTCCGATACCCACATCCGTGGTTCAGAAACAAGGTAGGCAGTCCTAGTTGAGAGAATTCTGCACATCTCCATGCTTTGAATGTGGAAGAGACTGGATATGGATCGCTGCAAGGAGTGACGGCCTTCACGGCTGGCTGCCGTTGATTCTTCCATCAGATCTCGCCATATGGCCGGAGAAGTGCAAAAACACTCTATTGACATTCGAACTTGAACTGAAACAAATTTTAGCACACCATGTGAAGCTGTCGATAATCCTGGGTGTAGTCATACCCATCGCCGTTTTCACACTCGCGTGGCTGCTCTGGATGTGCATTTACTGGCCATTTCACCTGAAAGTTAGCAAAGCGAGGCGGAAGCTCGATGGAGAAGAATTAAGTGTCAAGGAAAGTGATGGTTTTATTGAATCAAGACCGACGGGAGTGTTGTCATCGGGTAGCAATGCGCTTTTGCATTCACAGTCGCGGACGAAGAATTCATCGCCAAGGAGAGTGGAATTGGAAGCTCGGTCAATACCTATGCACCGGCCGTTGAGAGATGATGAAGACCGAATAGAATTGTCGGAGAGAAAAGATAGGCGCATGGATGAAGGATACTATGGAAGGCCCGTTAAGACGTTGGCAACTGAGGGACCATCTGAGACATATGTCCGTGAAGGGGGTCTTTGGCGGCCAGCCTCCAGTTTTCTTCCTATGGCATCGGTGCCTTCCAATCATCGAAGTTAGTCAGTTCTCATGTTATGAATGTCGCTCACCAACATCTGTTGATTCCGGCTTCCCACTTGGTATATATGAATTTGAATCCCAAGGCAAGTTTCCATTCACGCAGAACAAGCTCATGGGTCTCCTTTCGACAACTTCTCGAAGCTCTGCGTATGCCCATCACATTTTCAATGATAAGCATGACGGCATCTACCTACATATCACAACTCGATACAATTGTCGGAAAGGTCAAATCCTTCGTCCAGAGCCTTGGGGTGGCCAGTATCAGGCCATGGGAATCAGTTGATTTACCACTCGACTAAAATGCGAATCCGTACCCTAGCCTAGTGTATCGCGGTTTATAACCAACTAAATCCCAGTTCGAGAAATTCATAAATTTGCGTAGGAGGGTCGGTGATGCGGCTGCAGCCCTCGTAACGGAGATTGAATCTCTAAACAGTGGATGGGTAGAGCCTGTGAAAGGGGGAAGAAATTCATGTCTCGGGTAAACTCAGTATGCTGTGGTATCACCGCGTCTCACCAGATGGATTGTGGCACATTTGCGAAAAATATCAAATTGATATTCAGACGTTCACAGGACTCAGCCGTTGACTCGGATGCAACTAACTTGAAGGCAAGGAAAGATTGAGTCGAAAGAGGTGCGACCGAATCCGTGTCTTGAGACAGGATGACCCAATCTTGTACTCTAGCCTTTACCCCATCTCGCCTTGTCAGCGGTTGTGAGGTGCGTTACCTTGCCTAACTAGGAATGGTCTCGTCGGGCACCCGCCAGCACAAGTACACGCGCATGATTGAGATTAAGAGAGAATGAACATCTTTTGCCAAAGATATGCGATTGCAATACGAGTCGGCCCAATAACGCCCTTAAGGCTTGAACTTCCATTTCCTTCCACTGACGAGAGTCTCGCGCTGTAAATCCGCCGTGGCAAGCGTTGACTGGGAGCCGACTCACCAAATAACCTCACGTCATTAATCACCAGTAGAGATGGTATAGCAATACCTCTACGTGCATGAGCTTCAAATATCATACTGACGCGTCTGTACTAGTCTCGCGACTCGTCCCGCTCGCACCTTCACCTCCATTCGTCTCGGCACGCCGACTTCCTTGAAGAGTTCACGCGCACACCGCTGCTACCAGACGAGATCTTCCTAGCGCCGCAGTACCAGCCCGTCAACCCGGAAGATGAGGACGACGTCGTCCCGGATCAGCACGCCGCGTTTGGAATCAAGCAAGCCACGCAGAAATCCAAGGAAGTTGTGTGGAAAGATCTTCGATTGGAGGAGCTTTTGAGAGAGGGACCAAGCGAAGCTGGAAACGTTGGAGAGGTTCTTAGAGCGAGGCGAGCTGGAGGGGGAGCGAGCGGTAGTGGTGGAGTGGCTGCGGGTGCGAATGGCAGCGTGGGAGGGAGTCTGAGAGCGTAACAATGTGACTGAGCTTGTGAGTCTAGAAGCAAAACATGAGAAAAGCATGGGAAAGGCACGGGCTTAAGCGATTACATTGCTGCAGGATTTAAGGTATGTTTTTGTCTTTAGAAGTGCTCTAAGGTGTTTCGCCTGCTTCGATCGCCTTTAGGGTCTATTCGCCCAATGGTGGCTTCAAGGGCCTGAAGCAAAGCCTTCTCGTCGTATTTCTGCACTTTTCTACCATAAACTGGTCTTCCATACACTCTAATGGATTCAATTCCAAGCGAAGCTAACTCTTCTTTGTCGACTTTAGGTGTATTCGGTCCGGAAAGATGGATCAGATGCGTCACGTATGCCTTCAACTCATTTCGACTGATCGGATCGGTGAATCCACGGCTTTCGCTACACGCCTTTGCGATCGCGGTAATGAAGTCTTTGGCTGAGTAGGGATTCGTAGATGGGCCCGTCTCGCGGTCAATGGTGCTATTCAAGATCAGGATTTTGTATCGAATGGATGACGATGCAATCGCTTCGCCAACACCACGAAGGATAAGCGAAGGGATGATGGAGGTGTACAGCGAGCCGATACTGTATATCACGCAGTGAGCTGAATCAAGTGCATCGATGACTTTCGGATTTGCATTCAGCCGTATTTCTTGTCCGTATGGATTGATATACCACAGACGTTCGATCCTAGTGGGAAGATCTTCTTCGGCTGCTTTGGAGAATGAAATGTTCGGCTTCCTTAGGGTAGGCAGGGAACCAGGTAAATTGGCATCCTCGATGGAGTCGTGCTCGTCAATGTCTCCGCTATCACTGGAGGCTGCGCCTGGCACTGCAGTTGGTGCACTTGGGTGAGATATCGCATTCTGACCCACAATTGCTGTCCCATTCATCAAACCGGCTGAAATGTGATGCGTAAAGTTCGTATTGATTGCCGGTACCACGGAGACGTTATTTGGTACGCGGCAGATACTGCTGAGGAGGTAGATGGCACTTTCAAAGCTACCGCAGAACAGTCGAGCACCGGTGAGAAACATGTTGCCAATGCTGGCGTGGGAGAAGTTGAAAGTCGAAGACGGCCGTGCTCTTTTAACAATTTCGAAATTCAACGAATTAAGAAATGATCTGATGAGTTCTTTTTTCTCCGAAGAAATATCGTCCCATAATGGATGGCGGGCTTCAACGATATCTAACCATTCGTGTCGTGCAGCGTCCGAGTCTGTAGGTAATCTGTAATTGAAGAAGGCTCTAATGGCACTCTTCTCGGGATCATCTCCATTTTCTGGAATAAGGCGGACGAGCCGGCTTCGAACGTCTCCAATTCCAGGACCACCAAAGACTCTGATAAGCTCCGATGAGCTGCCACCATTATCGCTAATAGGGATGACATAGCTCAAAGCGCACTGGTTCGTCTCTGTGACAATCTTGAAAACGTCAACGAGATTGTTGGCGGCGCTACCTCCGGAGAAGACTACAATGCCATCTCCCTTCATGGGTCCAGGAGATGGTATTCGAGGGTCACCCAAACCTGGCAATCGAAGCTGGAGGTTTTGAAGCTCACGAGATGGATCCATGGATACTTTTTCATTGTGAAAGTCCTACGGATGAGGAAGAAGGAAGGACAGAGTGGCATGAAAGGCTTAGCTTACGCCCTAGAATTTGTAGATCTCCTGCCAATTTTAGGACTTCCTTGGACATTTCGACGACTCATATTCAATAATACCATACGTTTAAAGAGGTACCAACAGCGAGGAAGCTTTGGCCCAGGTAAAACGCATTGTTTTAAGAAGAAACGACTGAGATATCATGGCATAGGCCGCCGTCACGTGAGTGAATCAAAGGTAGTTATAATAAGATTGCAACAAATGCTCAGATTACAAGGCGTCTCCTTTTCGATTTATGTAAACGCCTAGCCTTATTCGCCGAAATGCTCATATGTACATTCATAAGTTCGATAGGCGTCGAAGAACGGGCAATGGATGCTTATGTGTGGTGACATCCTCTCATCCTACTGCCGTATTGCCGCTTTCGCGGCCATTCAATTCGGGCTGTAATGCACATCCGAAGCAGTATGTCTAACTTTGCTGTGATCAAGCTTTAAGCTGGGGCGCCCTCTTCGACTTTTCCTTCTCGCTCCTCTCGCCGTTTCCGCTTTTCTAGTAGTCTATCTCGACGGTCTGCAATAATCTGGTTTTGCTTCTCTTCAACTCCTTGTAGCCAGTATCCAAAGCTTCCTCCAATGCCGGCATATATCGGGTATACCCATAGGTTTCGCCTGGAGAAGAGAGGACGCATTTCAATGCCGAGGGCCCATAATCGGACTGCAACGCCTGTAAAATTTAAACGGTTAGTTCGTTCTTCACATGTAGCGCTTAGAAGAGGGTGGAGATATACCGAAAGCGCTCCAGAACAGAATCTTCGATACCATGTTGAGATGTGAGACGGACGGGATGAGTTAGGAGGCCGATGAATGAGTGATGGAGAGTTGAAGGCTCCCCTTTTGTGCTGTGCCGGTGCCAATTGGCAAGTAAGACGCGTGCAATGGACGGATCCTTGCGTGGTGTGACAATAATAAAAGACTTGCCCATATAAGAGGCTTTGAAGCTTCCAGGAAGCAGCTTGGAGAGGAGGATCGGGGTCGGATCGAGTTTCTCCGACGCGTTCTGACCTCCCCGAGTTCGCGACAGGGATGCATCGCAAACCAAAAGATTGAGAGAACATTCAACGTTAGAAGTTCCACTTTACAATGGCACCTGTTGCTACTGTGAAGAGAAGGAAGGGCCATGGCTTGTCCGTTGCTCCCTCCTTGGACGATGGACCATTCGTGAGAAAGAAGCTGAAGTCAACTGACTTACCAATCACCTCAGGACAGCGCGCAGCTATGGACAGCTTGTTACATACCTTTACAAAGAAGGGTGAATTTGACAAGCTCCGGAAATCCATATTCGCCAAAATCGAACAGAGTGTAAGTTTGCAAACCCCCTTCCGTAGGTGAACCTGTTCCTGACTAGGATTGAAAGGAGGAAGCCCAAAAACTGATCCACGCTCTGGCCGAACACGCTGAGGCCGAAATCGATCGCCAACCATCCCTCCTTTCTAAAGATCGAAGTACAGCCTCGGCGCTCATCGAGGGCGCTGCAGAACGAAATGGCGTCTACAAGGAGATTGAAGCACTCCTCGACCAACTGATCCTAGAGACACTACCCGAAGCCGAAACTACCATGCGCGAGTTCAGGCGTATTGATATCGGAGATGAAGAAGCTGCTGCAGAGCAGCAGCACGGTAGTAAAACTGAAGAAGACTACGAACGCGAATTTGAGGAGCGGAAGGCCGAAAGACTACAGAAGGTAGAAGAAGAGAAACAAATTCAGCTACAAAAGGAAGAAGAAGCACGAAAGAAGGCCGAAGAGGAAAGAAAACGCCGTCAGGAGGAGGAAGAGGCAAGGGAGAAGGAACGGGAAGAGCGCGAAGCACGCCGAAGGGCGGAGAGGGAAGAGAGAGAGCGCGAACGCGAGCGTGTATATGAACGCGAGCGTGAGGAGAGGAGACGAGAACGGCGCAGGCAAGAAGAGAGGCATCGTGAGGATTCTTATGAAGCAGAGCTGCGTCACAAAGACCGGAGACGGCGTAGTATTGATGAGCGACCGAAACGAGAGATGGATGACAAAGAGCTTGAAGCAAAAGCACTGGAACTCATACTCAAGGAGAGTCAGTCGACTACAAAATCACCAAAGCGACACGGTACAGGTATGTTGGCATTACCCATGCGAAGGTCAAGGAAGACTCTAAACATGCTTACAGGCTATGAAGACGACAAGGAAGAAGCCGTTGAGGCACCGCCACGCAAGGCACCTGCACAGAAGCTACCTCGAGATCCAATTGCAGCGAGACTCGCAAAATCTTCGAAGCCTGGAACTCCTACAACCACTACAGTCATAGAGAAGGCAGAATCCTTATCAGCTCATAAATCGTCAAAGATGTCTATGGAGAAGAATAAGGATGAAGATGAGGATGTAAAACGTCGTAGAAGCCGGTCTCGTACCCCCGCAAAGGCAGATAGAAGACGCAGTCGCTCTCCAGACAGCAAGCATTACGGCCGGATTGAGGATGAGAGAAGATCTGGTCGCCAAGATGATCGTGCTAGGGATGAACAAGATGACCGCAGAAAGTCCAGACGCCAAGACAGCGAAGAACGTGACAGACGTGAAAAACGCCGTTCCAGACACGATGATGAAGAAGGCACGTCGAGAAAGCATAGTAGGAGTCCGAGCCGCGATGCATCAATCCGAGATACCCGCCAGCCACGCCGGGATCGATCGCCAAGTCCAACACCTCGTCGAGACAGAAGCAGAAGCGGGAGCCGTTCCGCACGTCGCCGGCGAGATCGATCGGTGTCACAGCGGCCTCGTCGACGTGCCCGAAGCCGCTCACGCAGCCCGGGAATCGACCGCTACGTTCCAGGTTCCTCAAGCCGGCGAGCGCGCGACGATCGAGACAGAAGCCGAGATCGCGATCGCGATAAGGACCGAGACCGAGATCGAGATCGAGACCGAGAGCGCGAACGTGATCGTGATCGTGACCGTGACCGTGACCGTGATCGTGACCGTGACCGTGACCGTGACCGTGATCGTGACCGTGACCGTGACCGTGACCGTGATCGCGAACGTGATCGTGATCGCGATCGAGAGCGTGTAGAGCGCGATCGAGAGCGCGATCGAGAGCGCGAGCGTGACCGCGACCGCGACCGCGACCGCGACCGCGATCGAGAACGAGAACGGGAACGAGAACCAGACCGCGACCGTGATCGAGAACGAGAACGAGAACGAGAACCAGACCGAGACCGAGACCATCGTCGCGATACTAAGCGAGAACCATTCCGCGAACGCGAACGGGAACGCGAACGCGAACGCGACCGCGACCGTGAGCGTGAGAAACACCACCCTGCTGACATTGACCGCTATATACCATCTACCAGTTACAGAGCTGGCGAAGAGTACGACGCTACTAGATACAGAGGTGACAAGCTATCTGAACGTGATGGTGATGGAAGGCGCAGAGACAGGGAGTATGATGATCGAGACCGTGATAGAGCTTCAGATCGTCGTCGAGAGAGAGATAGATATGACGATCGTGATCGTGGCAGGCAGAGGAGTCGTGAAGGAAAGCGAGATGTTTCGCGGAGTAGAAGCCGAAGTAAGAGTGCGATGTCATATTGATGATCGTTACTGGCACGCCTAGCAACCATATGAACGACGACCTTCTCGACAATGGCAAAGGCACTTTCCTGGCACAAGCGCGAGTTGGGTTCTAAGACATGGTTGGATGGGACGAGCGAAAATGAAGTCGAAGGTCAGCAGTTAGCATTGGTACCAAAGGAGATTGTGTGGACGGTCTGAAGATGCCCTGTATTCAGCAACTGGCGACTACTCGGTCGGTTAACAAGACTAGAATTCCAACAAGAGGTATCCTATCTAATTCTAATGGGTTATCATTCTACATTTCACATCACCGAGATCCAATCAACAGCGTCATATGCACCTCATTTCCATCATTCTCATGTAAGATTGTTGGCCAGACCCGAATCCTGCTCTTCCCACAGCAACATTCGGCTCCGTAGAGTTTCTTGCTTCAACGTGCTGTTCAAAGAGAGCATGGGAGCGACGCAATGTGCCGGTTTGGGCATTGCCACATCTCATCAACAACATGTTTGTCTTGCTTGTTCCCACTGATGCAAATCAAGAGAGCGCTTTCTCCTCCCCATAAAGTCGATCATGTCACATGAGCAAGGCTATGCACGCTGTTGACGAGAGCTTCATGCTCCTCAATCTCTTGTGCTACTGCCTCTTCCTCCTCCATTACTTCCTCATGATTGATGAAGACGAAGGAAAGCAAAACGACACACGCTCCCATCCAATAGACAATGCTGGCATACTGGCCATCAAGAAGAATCTGCCCGATCAGAGATAGCGGAATGGTCATGCTAAGACCGACAGTGACCACAAGCGGTGACGTGAGCAACATTGCGTAGGCCCAACAGAAGTCCGAAACCAGCGAGCTCAAAGCATTGAACAAAATGATGGAGTTGACGTAGGAGTCGGGTGGCAACTCGAACCGCTCGATCCCGGAGAAGTGCAAGAGGATGAAGCACGGCCACAGAAGCACCGTGTTCCACAGGCCGACGAAGCCGAAGAACAGCGGCATATTGACTCGGCGCTCGTCTCCGAGGCGCTTCTTCATCATGACGGCATAGATGCCGTAGACCACGGCGCTGATGAACGCCAGAACGTCGCCAATTGCAATCTCGCCGGGTGTTTTGTGTGGGAACGTTCCCCGGTGCTTGTTGGTCTCGCCGGACAGGTCGGCGGAGGAGATCAAGGCGATGCCCGCGAGCGACGCCAGCACACCGACTAGCTTCCGAACCGTGAATTTCTCCACCGCGTAGATTGTGCCTATCAGCAGTGTCCAGACGCTACTCGTCGAGGTGAGAATCGTTGCGCTCGCGACGGTCGTGTATTCGAGGCATGCGGAAGTAAAGTAATTCGCCGGAAACCACAGGAAGCAGAATGGAATGGCAAGTTTTGCCGTTTCGAGTAGAGTCAATTTCTCAATATATTCGCTTCCGGCTGGTCTGGAGAAGGCAATCGAATCGTTGACTTCGACTGATATTGTAGGCGACCGCGTTCTTGGGATAGGTTCTGACAGCGGCTCATCTGGCTTGGGTAGTATTTCTGTGGATTCTCTTTCCTCGTTTCTGACCAGAGAGTATCGACGTGCTGGACTTCGGAAGAGGTTTTGGAGTTCGGATAATTGCGCAGGGTCTTTGATCGCCAGCCATGGCAATATGACGATGAGGGGAAACATGAAGAATATGGAGTTCACATAGGTGAGAAAGTATGGCTTGGAATACGTGTCATCGGCGAATATGGTCTGCATCTCCATGAGAACTCTTCAAATCAACTATCCATTGCCTGTACTGACACTTGCGAGAAAGTTGGACGTGGTCCAAAGAAAGACGGTAATGAGGAGCAGAATGATACCAAGCGTATGTCTCCATTTGCTGTGTCTCCATATCTTTGCTGCTGATGAGTCGGAACGTACACTCGCTATGGACTCCGCGATAGAACGCGCTCTGGTAGCCGTTGACTGGAGTGCCGGCCGCATGCGCAGGTCAGGCTCGTGAGCATCATGAGTCGCACTCATCGTGTTGGCATTGTTGAGCTTATTCCAGCGCCGATAAGGTCAAGATGAGAAGTCTCGAGAAGTCTAGAAGAGAATTAAAAGAGTGTTACCGTGGGGGGTTTGACAAGGAGCGCTGACGTCGAGGAATCAGTGGTTGTTATAAGATATGGTGTTTCGACTGTGACACCAGAGATAGCTGCCCGCCAATAGTCAGCCTAACTCTTCCTCAACAATCGATCACGAGAGGGTATTTAGTTGACTAGTATGCACGCTACCGACTGCCTTTGTTTAGACTACCTAAGAAATTCAATATACACGCGCCGAAACCCGGACCGGCTTGCCAGTTAAATCATGTAATTCCAATCCGGTAGCCCTGATAAACAGATCAGCTGCCATGCCGATTCCTGATGCGGTTATTGAACACGCGACACAAACTGTGAGACAACCAATCTCTTGGTAAACCTTGAAGAAGCAATGATGTCTCTTGTTCAATTCTACGTAAATTACAAGGGCGCTGTCGGATGAGAAGCAATGACTATCCAGAACCACAGAAATATCATTCCCTCTCTTGGGAATCTCCTTGAACGCCAGTGAAATGCAACGGACACTACGCCAAACCATGTATCTCTTCAGACAACCACATCGAGCCTTATTAACAGTTGCAGTTGCTTTGCTCGTTCTCGGAATGAAAAGTGATTGGCTCTGGAAAATCTGGGTTGAAGTCGGTTGACTCTTCTTGCTGTAAAGCTTGTCGGGCAATCACTGCGAAAGTTAGGGACCGTAGTCAAAAGTTGCTTTTGGCAGAATAAAGCCTCAGTATTCATACCTTCGAAAGCCTGTTCGACATTTATCGCCTCCTTTGCACTGCACTCAAAATATGGCATTCCGCCCTTAGACTGACAGTATGCCATGGCGCGTTTCGACGAAATCTAAGAACTGTCAGTACCCATCCGGCGAAGATTTGTCTTATTTCTCCGGACATACCACTCTTCTGCTTTCCTCGACATCAATCTTATTGCCAATCACCACCTGCAAAGCAGTTAGCTCAGCCCGTACCGTCCACAATGAGGAAGAGCTTCATACAAATGGAAAGTTTTCTGGATCCATCGGACTAGCTTGTATCAGGAACTCATCCCGCCAGCTATCCAGCGTCTCAAAGCTCTTGGAGTTGTTGACATCGTACACCAACACGCAGCAGTCGGCACCACGATAAAAAGCCACACCCAAAGACTGGAATCTTTCTTGCCCTGCTGTATCCCATAGCTTATCAATCATTAGCTGCGTAATGTAAGGCGGCAGATTCTTCGAGGCGGCGCACCTGCATCGTCACTAGTCGGTCATCCACCAAGACCTCTTTTGTGAGAAAGTCGGCACCGATCGTCGCTTTGTAGCTTCCGCTGAATTTCTTGTTGACCTAATGCCATGTAAGCAGCTGTAGTGCGTTACTCGTGGCCTGGTAGGCATACATATTGGTTCATCAAGCTAGTCTTCCCGACTCCGCTGTCGCCGAGAATGATGACCTACAGCGCGATTAAAATGGTGCGCAAATACCTCAACTGGAAATCTTGCCTTGAGAAGGACCTTTTTGCGTGAAGCCATGTCGGGGCGAGACAGTTGTGTTCGGAGGAAGTAAGTGGTTGGTGTGTTGACGTCTTAAGTTCTTCGAGATCTGGAGCTCACCAGCTGCAGATCGGATTGGTCACATGATTAGGCTGAAATATTAAACCATGCATCCGACGGTATTTCCAATAGACAGAGAAAGACAGAAGCAATAGGCAGCTAGATTGGTGGTATTTCTATCGTTACTTCATACATTTTGATCAGATATCTGGAGCCCTTTGCCTAGAAGCTCTTTTGATATCTCCTTCGTAATTCCATCCTCTGCTAGCACATCTTTTGAAGAGACGACATTTGCAGCGTCCATCACTTTGCAAAGGTCCAGTAATTCTCCGCCCACCGGAGCACAGTAGACTAAGAGTCCCAATGCCATCACCAGGCCCTTACAAGCTTCCTTGCTCTGTTCTCGACTCAGTGCCTCCAATACCAAGGCCAACAGTTCGACTTGCTCCTCGTTTGATAAAGCGTCATGTCCTTTTTCCATCCGTGATCGGTGGTTTGCAGCTGAGATGTTGAACGCGAGACTAGAGGCGGCAATGCGAACATTGGTATGTTCCTCATCTAGAAGACTGGTATTGACGAGCTTGATCAGCTCCTTCGCAACAGGAGTTTGCGAACAGACGACCACTCCAGCGAGGGCGGAAGAGACGAAGTTACATGCCATATGAAGGGTGACTATTCTGAGGTTGTACGTTGCTGAAGGTCCTAGAGAGTCGAGATGTTGTACGAGTTTTAAGACTGTACCGCTAGGATGCTCTTCTGCAAAGTACGCACTAACTCTCTGATCCACCAGAGCCAGGCGGAATAGATCATACGCTGCAAATAACTGATCGGCGGGGAGAGCGGTAATTGTTGATCCCATCCAGGCGGCAAAGTCCGGTAGTGATGGTAATCGACGCTGTTGAGAAACTGGACCTTGAGCATACTTTACGAAGTCAATCATTGTAGAGAATATCGGTCTCTTCGCTTCTTCGCTTATCTTGGCAGCTAGTTTGTCTAGTGGAGGAACCTTTGAGTATGTGACTGACTTCGAACTCGTGTTGAGTAGTTTTGAGACTTTCAGTTTTCGGTGTGGATGAGACTCTTGAACGGGGTCAACAGTTGATGTCTTCCGGCTGAGTGGTGGACTAGCTTGCGTCGGTAAGGGTGCTTGGGTGACGGATCTGAATGCGCGATCCAGCTGTGGCTGCAGCATCTGGCCAAAAGGTGTGTTGAGAACTCTTTGGGGAAGAGTGGTGATATGTGGGGGAATCTCCTTGCCGACTAGAAACATCGAGAAGTCATTAGAGAAATTGTTGCAGTTCTTAAGAAAGAGGTCGTATGATTCCGGTGTATAAATGGCCTTCAAGGATTCCAGATATTCGAGAATGATTTCCATCGGCAGCTCAGTCTTTCCTAGAGGGATTACTTGGAACGGGCGTCCATGATGGGTAGCTCCGGCTAGACTCGTCTGTATACCTGCACCGAAGAAGTACTCGATGCCATCAAGAACAATCGAAGTGTGGTAGATGGCGTCTATTTGGGTGCCGAGAAACTGTTGTGAGAACTGCCTGGCAAGTCCCTGCGATAGATCGTAGACATGAAGCGTAACGTCCATGATGGAAATCTATCACGATGGAAGTTCACTAAGTCAGACAATATTTCCCTTCGTCTACACAGGTGGAGGTTTGCATGTTGCTGAGAGCTTGGTGAAATCAGTTGTAGTTCTCTGGTGATGCGATCATCCAGGTCGCGGCTAAACGCGTGGATGACGGACGTTTCTGAGAAAGTGTTGCCTCAGTCTTCACGCCTTGTAATCAGCCTTCTACAGTATATGTGTATTATCGTCACATAAAACTTGCATAAAGGGCGTACGATTCGAGAAGAGATTGTCAATGACAGCTCGAGTTAGCTAAGGCGATATGTGACGACTGTTATACCGATGCGTTGACTTCACGACTACTTTCAAAACGCCAGCTATTCCGTCTTCAAATGGGTCCTTGACGATCATATTTCAAGTTCCTTTGGAGAGTATTTGTCATTCAGTCAGTAGATGCTCGGGGTTGAGGAGAACATGAATAAGAGGAGACTACTATTTCAATAACATCCGCGCTTTTCCTTCGTGCGCATGAACTCCGAAGCAGAGTCGTTGGCCACATCCGCTATCCTTTGCACGTATGCTGCTCATGCCTTTTAGCTGCGCATATCAGCTTCATATTATACAAATGGTTATTTGGATCTTCTATGCAGTCCGGGTCAGAATGCAACATTCACGGAGATATTCTCTTGCGTGATCCATCTATCTCCCTGGTATTTGACCAGTCTGCATCGCTTGAGCATTCATCTCTTGGAACCGGTTTGACAGCCGCTCTTGAGCTTTCATGTGTTTATCCACGCATCGCATTACGCAATTCTCCTCCCTGGATCCTAGTGATTTGCTTGAGAAATCGTTGATGCAGTCGTCGAAACAGCGTTGGACCATGTTGGAGTACATCTACAGGCATCGGAGCGTAGTCAGTAAGCGTACAAGGTCCAATGACAAGAAAAACAAAGCTTACGTTCATGAATTCCCTCATTTGCTTCCTCTCCATGCGCTGAGCAAGCTCTTGCTGCTCCTGAGGTGTAAGACTTTGCATCGCCAAGTCAGTGATGCTGCATGAGGTGACGTCTACGGGCAAGCACTTACGAATCCATGATCAAGCCACAATATTGGAATGTGAAACGCTGATCGACTCTGAGATGAACTAACGAGATGGGGTTCAAGGAGTGGATGAGGGTTAGGTGTGCTTGAGTGTGTGGTGCAGCTGCAATTCGAATGAAGAAAGTTGAGCTTGGACCAGGATGAAGAAAAGCAGAGTCGCGTGTCGGCAGGGCAGCTCTGGCAGGTTTGGCATACGCGAGTCTTGTCACTCTAGCCTGTCGACGGATTGGACGGCATGTTGGCAAGCAAGTGTGTATCAGCTGGACGAACACTGCCTTAGTTGTTTGAAGTTTCCATCGCCTCTGCCAACCATACACTGCCTCCGTTAAATTTAGCGGCCTGCCTTGCTGCTAGCAATGGCAAACCACCAGAACCGAGAAAACTGGCCTGCCTGACCCACTGCAGGACACTTGTAGCTGCGACTGTAAAAACCTCAGAAAACCTGTTGACCGTCTATCCAAAGGCTAGACCTGCGCCGAGTTCTTCTGCTCGTCACTTAGTATGAAGCGTAGAGTGTTTTGCCAGAGGTTGATCGGCTAGCCTAGCATTGATATTCAAGTCGAAGATCGTATTTGCAGTCCGAAGATCGTATTTGCGGACCGCTTTGAGAAGCGAATGCCCAGCGGTAGTCCGTGATGTTTAATTCCTGATGCGGGTGTTCGGCGAGCCACCATCGTCAGTTGACGCATTATCGTAATCCATCGACCCATGGCTCAAGGCCTCATGGCTCATGGCCCATCGCTCACCGATCCACTGATCCACTCGCTCTGATCTCTAGGCCATCCCACTGAGAAGACAGCGGCACTTATTGCCCGCAATCCGCTCTCACACCCCACCGTTGCAAGGTTGTCTTCACTGCCACAGAGTGCCAAGAGCTCCTCTTCATTAGGCGAAAGCTGCTCCAGCTTCCAGCTCTGCTCCCTTTCTTCCACTACCACCGATCATTTCCGCACAAAGAACCCGTCTCGAGACGCTTTGAGCGCCATCGCAACCCTCTCAACCTCTCGAAAACAGGCTTGCCACGCTGCTCCGGCCGACCTCGCGACCTGCCTCCGCTCACGCCCGGTTCACGGCGCGTGCGTCGCGTTTCGCAAAGACGCCGTCTCACGTTCTTCCATAACGGCCGGCCTTACCTAGTCATCGCCATCTTCACCGTATTTTCCAGCTTTCACCCGGCCTCACTGCTCGCTGGGTGCTGCGAATTCAGCGCCTGCTTCTGCTGCGTCGGACTCTCTCGCATCTCCTCCCCCATTCGCCGTTGCCGACGCCCGACTGTCCCCTCGCCGTCCTCCACGTGCGGCTGATCGCGCATCGCCGCAATTGCGTCGCTAACCTCACTCTTCCCCGAGCCTCTTCGCACAACTCCAACTCCGCTCCACCACCGAGCCCTCTCGACCCGCGTTGCATCGCGTTTCCCACAAGGCGGCGTTGCTCGTCGCTCGGTCTGCCATGCCAAACGGCAACCACGGCGCGACGACACATCGCGCCAGGCACGGCGAACCTCAACCCGTATCTGGTCCGGTTGCGCCGTCTGACAACGACACACCTCAAAGAGAACCCACAAAGAAGGATTTGGCGTCATGGTGGAGAAGCTTCAAGAGAGGGAATCAGCGACGCGATGAAGAAACTAGTGAGCATCCACTTTCTCCCACCGATGCTACTTCTAGTGCTGTTCAAGGTTCTTTATCTGATGATCAGATGACGCAACGCAATGTCCGGCTTAGAGTTCGTTCGCAGACTTTAAACAAACTAATAACATCCGCTGTTCAACTGATGAAGACTAACTCTGAAGCAGATCCAACCATGCCAGAAAAGGGCATTTTCGGTGTTGACCTTCAGACTTCCATCCGGTATGCCAATGTTGCCATTTCACTGTCCGATGCCGAAGGGAAGAGTTACGTCTATGGTTATGTTCCGATAGTTGTGGCAAAGTGTGGTGTTTTTCTCAAGGAAAAAGGTGACGTCCTTATTCATTTGTTACTAGGTGCACATGCTAACAATCACGAACAGCTACTGATGTCGAGGGTATTTTCCGTCTCAGCGGCTCCGAAAAACGCATAAAAGAGCTTCGAGAGGCTTTCAACTCACCAGATCGTTACGGCAAGGGTTTGGACTGGAGTGGATATACGGTTCACGACGCTGCGAACATCCTCCGTCGATATTTCAATCAGTTACCGGAGCCAATTATTCCGCTCAACTTCTATGCCCAGTTCAGAGAACCTCTTCGTGGCCACCAGTCGCAGGCAGTAGGCGAGATAGATGGCCAGAGTCCGTCTGTTGGTAATTTCGACATGGAAGCCACCATCAAACGTTACCAAGAACTCATCACTCAACTTCCGCCACTCAACCGGCAACTTCTGCTTTATATCCTTGATCTCCTTGCCGTTTTTGCTGCGAAGTCAGATCTCAACAAGATGACAACCGCCAATCTTGCAGCAATTTTCCAACCCGGCGTACTTTCACATCCTCAACACGACATGGCCCCTCCTGAATATCGATTGAGCCAAGATGTGCTCATATTCCTCATCGAAAACCAAGACCATTTCCTCATCGGTATGCAAGGTACTGCTGTAGATGCACAAACGGTACATGATGTAGAGAGCGGTCCACCTACTCCGGCAATGCGCACTCCGGGATCGAGAAAGTCAATTGTCGGCAGGTCAGGATCTAATGCGAGCAAGTACAGCGCTGTGAGGAGGAGCGTATCTGTATCTTCGAAGCAATCGCGAGGATCAGTAGGACCGACGCCAGTTACGCCGACGGTACAAGGCGGACTTGGTGGGTCGGGCAACGGTATCGGTGTGGGCATTCACAGGAGCAATACTGTTCCAACCAAGCGATCACCAGCACTTACCTCTGGTCGCGTTCTCCAGCGACCTGCTGAAGCACCGTTTTCTGGCTTCGTCTCCGAGAAAACGCCAACACAGGTACAACCAGCTCCTCCGGAGATCATCTCACCTCCTTCAAGCGAGCAGTCGACACCTCTGGCACCAGAGTCCACAGTTGCGACACCACCGGCCGTCTCAAGCGGTGATTCAAAAGCTCCGGCTGAATCAGAACAATCCAAACCGGACAGCATTGCGATTCCAGCCGTAACCGACCGTAATCTGTCACCTCCTAGTGGTGCTGGCACGCCATCGGGAATGAAATCGACATTCAAGGACTTTCTTTCAGGGAAATCACCACCAAGCGATGGTCGCAAGCCCAATAAGCTTCAGAAGAAACGTCTCCCAGGTAGTCAGAATCCAAGTGCCAACAGCTCATCGCAGTCTCTCGAGGTGCCTGCTCCAGGAGCGGACCAATTATCAATTGGAGCATCAACGGCTTCTAACGCACCACTACTCGCTCCAGGTCGAGACCAACTCCTCCACCCTGGCTCACAGCTAGGCACACCAACTAAACAACCGCTATCCCAAGCCGGCAGTGAGCTAAAGCCCAGCATGAGCCCAACGGCATCGTTCCGGTCGCACTCCACGGCAACAGAGCCCGAAGGGCTAGACCAGCTGGCGGACGCGCCGCTCCCACCGAGCGACCGCGAGCTCACGGACTCGGAGCCGTCGCAGCAGAAGAAGCGGCATTGGTTCTCTCGCGCGAAGGACGACAAGCACGGCTCGCAGTCGAACATCCTGGCGCCGCAGCCGAGCGTGGGCCAGAATGACCCGGCGCAGCGCAGCCGCAGCTCCGTGGTGTCGGGCGGCGCGCCCGACGCCGCCACCGCCAGCCGCAAGAGCGTCACGGTTGACCGCGCCGCCACGACGCCGACCCAGCCGTCCTCGGCGCCGGCCGCCGACGCCGCTGGCCCAGCGCCCGCAGCGCCCGCAGCACCCGCCGACGACGAGGCAGAGCGCGGCGGCCGCAACCCGCTGACGTGGATCAAGGGCAAGGTGCGGGAGCGGGCGGAGAAGAAGGAGGAGCAGCGGGCGGGGCGGAGTCCCGCAGGCCGGTTCGAGCGGTCGCAGGGCAGCTTGGCGGGCGTGGCGGCGGCCGAGGGCCTGGCGGCGCCGCCGCCGCTCGGTGGGGGCCCCGGCTCCGCCGCAAGCGGAAGGAGTAGCGCTCGTAGCGTCGACCTGGCCCGCGGCCGCTCCTTCGACGCCCCGCGCCCGCCGCCCGAGCAGAAGCCCGCGCCTGTGCTGGCGCCGGCGAAGGCGCTGCCGGATGAGGCGGACGGGGAGAAGGAGGCGGGCGAGGAGAAGAAGTAGTGTGATTTCTCGAGCCGTGGCTTTGGGCCGGGTGCGGCGGCGTGCGCGGCGGAGACGCGTAATGCCTGCTTCCTTCTTTTCTACCTCCTAAGGCATCCCTTTTCCCCCAACACTACTCTACCCTACCTTTTTTTCATGTCGAACCATTAGCGACAGGTGACGAGCATTATGTATACGAACGGGGTTTTTTTCTTTGTGGGTGGGCTGGCTGCGGAGCAATGTCGAATGTAGAGTAGACGTTTTGTCGTAGCCGGATCGATGGATAAGCCAGATACAACTGTAATGCGGAACTCTTTTCTTCACTAGAGGTACGTCTCGGAGAAATTTCTGTTACAGATTGCGTGCTATTTTCATCGCTGCGGAATGGACCATCTTAGCAGCACACCGGCCCGACAACTAGGCAATTGTCTAGAACTACGCATATGGGCGGCACTTCATCGGCCGCTATTGCAGCTATCAGAGCCACTACAAGATCTTAAGGGCTGACGTCGATCTTTGCTGAATTGGTATAAACGTTTGCGATACGATAGCAGTGGGATGCACATCGAGCATGGGAATGCACATCAAGCATAGCTAGCACACCGTCTCACTTGATAAGCAAACCCTGCGTGCACGGGTGGTTGGATATCTTTGTTGAATATAAACCACGGCGCTACATGACTGAGGACGGAGTTCCGAATTTTCGTCTAGTGATAAACTACATATCTCACTCCTTTCCGAAGCGCTATGGAGAAGACTTTTCAACATGATTCAAATTCATCGGGCCGAATGCATTACTCAATTTGGTCGATGCTCGTATATAATTCCTCTCGACCGGTCAGTTCCGTACCTGATGACCTCGTTTTTAATAACCAGGTCCTCGGTTCAAGGCACCATGAGGCCTTTTTCAAGCGCGTAGCAGTGGTGCAATATCGACATTCACGATGGCTGGCGTAAAAGCTGCGTTCGGGTGCAGCCTTGGTAACCAATGGGTGGCACCACGATAATTGCAGATGGAGTGATCAATGGCTAAGTAGCATTCGCGAAGCACTATCGATTGCCGTAGGGCGACATAGTAGGCAAAATGGATGGTGTGGTGGAGTAAAGGACGCGGATGTCTCGTCATGGCATGGAAGCGGTCAGCTGTGTCTCGCATTGGCCGCTATTCATAGACCGATACGGAGGTGGATTGCCTAGTGGTTGGAAGCAGGGTTAGGGTAGTTGGGGAATGCCAGCACAAGGCCAGCCGATCGGGAGGAAGCAAGGGACGATGAGCATCAGAGGCTCAAAGTTGGTAGGCGGAGTTGGGCGCTGGGAAGGCGAGCCAGCGAAAGAGATCCAGACGGAACTTTTCCAAACCATGCCGTCGCAGCTGCACGCTTGCAAATATGCCGACCCTAGCTGTATTGGCCATGCAGAAAAGCGAAAATGCCCTCCTCCTACTTGTTGCTCAATTGCCACGCATTTTCTCGGCGCGCCTCCACACGATACTTGGCAGCCCGAAGCGGGCTGAAGATGAAGACAGCAGTGCTGATAATGGGTAATGGATGTGTCACGGAAACCCAAGCTGCTTAACAAGTTGATCCAATCATCAAGTACCCGATGTTCTTGTCCCTTGTGGCGTGCGAGGTGCGACATCAGCCAAATACTTTTGTGCTTTGTACACGCCAGCGCATCCCGGCCCACGAAACGAATGTTGGCATTCACGCTTGCATCATATCGAACCATCCGTGACCAGCGTGGATACTTGATTTCGAAGTGCCGAACCCGGAGAGCTTCCACTTCCAGTGCTTCCGGACCAGGATGCTGGGAAATCCAGCTTTGCAGTCCCAACGGCATTCGGCCCATGGGTTTCGATTTTTTGCCGTCTTGCCTCCCTGCAATGAGACGGCCTGCTTCTGTCATGACATGCGGAGCTTCGTGAAGCACTCGATTACATGGGCCCGAAGGTATGGGCAACCTTGACTGCCATTTCCAACTTTCCGTCCGCGTTACATTTAAGGCTCTTGGCCATCGTGTACGATTCTCTCGCTTCTCTGCTGGTGTTGGCAATCGTTCGAGTCTTTATCTAGTGTGTTTCTGTACTCGTTTGGGCGGTCTTAGGTGCTAGCTGCGCATGCAGTAGCCTGTATAAGTGCGCTTGGCTCTGGTCGAGTCTTGCCCAGCAAGCCACTCAACGCCGCGTCGTCGATCCAGCCTCCCCCATTTATATGGTGAGACGAGACACTTTTTTTCTCGCCCTACAAGCTTCCCTCAGAGCTTCGGCCCTCTGAGAACATCTTCACGAACTCAATGATCTAACGGGTTTGCGATATGACAAGGTAGTCACTACTTTCGTTCAAATACCATCACTCTTTGGTGTATACGGTCGCTTTTGCCTGGAGCTTTGGAAGTGATTATCCCAATCACTGTAATTTCACCATGCGCCTAATCCGAAATCTCGTACTTTCGTTTCCTCTCGTCGCCTGCGTACTCTCGCAGAGTCGTCCGGAACCGTCAGATGTTGAACCTCTGCCGGAGAATCAAGATCAATTTCGCGAGCTGCTCGAAGCACTACCGGAAGAGTCGATACACGCAGCACTCCATGAAAACCTGCACCCGAAATACCAGGACGGTGTCTACGAGCACGACAAAGCTGCATTGGAAGCGGTACACTCAGTCAATGCCCCATTGGCTACTCGAGTGCTCGCAGTAGCAGCTCTCGATCTTATCAAGAGACAAAATATTTCCGTGGCCTCCACCACGTCAACACCAGACCCACCCAGTGATCCTACAAGCTCTACCACAGGTGCCGCTGACCCGACTACCTCATCGACTGCAGTTATTGTCCCCGTTGTTGTCTCAAGCACAGACAGCGAAGGAAACGTCGTTACTTCAACAACATCTGCCATAGCCGTAGCATCCGAGAGTATCGTGGTTGGAGTTACTACAACAAACTCTGCAGGCTCGACGATTGTGACTTCGAAGACGGTTCCTGCTGCCATTGTCGTCTCGAATGGCATCACTGCAACCACACCGGTTTCCGTCTATTCGCCACCTGTACTTCCAACGGCTTCGAGCGGACTATATGACGTTACCACCACAGACAGCTTCGGAAATACGGTGGTGCTTTCGAGTGTGTCCAGTGGTGAAGTACTCACGACAACCGACGCAAGGGGAAAGACATTTGTCACAACCTTCACTCCTGGCGGAGGTCGAGTTAGCAGTCTCGTCCTGATTACCACAACTCTGCCGGATGGACAGGAGAGCACAATCACCAGCTTTGCTGTTGCCAGTGATACTACTCCTACAGGAAGTGCAGGTGCAAGCGCACCGAGTCCAAAACTGCAGAGCGGCGTTGCTGTTCCAAGAATGGTCGGTAAACAAGGTATCGCCTTCATCGGTGGAGCCATCGGAGCAGCAGTCCTGCTATAAAAAGATATTATGAAATATACGACTTATACGATTTGGGACGGCATAGCGTGGCTTAAATATGTGCATAGTATGAATAACCGGATGGTCATGGACTCTCCTTAAATACCCCCTGATGCGAACGGTAGGCAATGGCTTTGAATTGAGATAATCTGGAATGGCTGATAGAAAGCCGATGATTACAGAAGTATCGCTATCGTACCGCGGCGATATTCAATTAATCATGTTACGTCCCATGGTTCCAAACTTTTGTGATTATGTCTATCTACTCTCAGTTTTCTAACGGTTAAATTCTCGATTTGCTGGTCTTAGTAATGGCCTGCAATCAGTGCTCCGCACGCTCCGCACTTAACTGCATCGTCATCATCTGGCTCATAAACCGACTTCCGCTTTCAACATATCTCATGCAGAATTACCACCATGGATGAAGCCAAAGGTTTGAGCGCTTTACCGAATGAACTTCTTTTTCAAATCATATCCTATGCCGGAACATTGGATAAACCGCCACCAACAGCTTTAACGTACAAAGGAGAAGAGCATGTGAAGTTTACTCCTACTTTGCAGCACCCATTGAAGGCTATCGGAAGTGTCTGTAAGAGATGGCAACAAATTGCACTGCCCATGTTGGTTCGGGATTCTTGCGTATCTCTTCGGGTCCAGAGAGAATTCTATCCAAGTCGAAGATTCCTTCACGTGTGCATGGGATTGATGCTGGTCTTGAAGACTAGACGAGACTTGATAGGTCATAAAAGCTTTATCCAAAGGATCTTGGATCGGTATGATGAAGGTAGAAAACCTAGCGAAGCGTACGTAGAAGACACTCTAGTCAAGCTTGACGGAAGCTTTCTGGATGCTCTGCCCCGCGGTGAACGACACCTTCGGTGGATCGTGAGCATGCATAGCGAAACCGAAGCGTTACTTCAGTTTATCTCTCAACATAACCTTCAGCATTACGTTAGAACTCTGAGCATCCACGCGGAACAAACCATGCAGAACCGTCCGTACCATGTGGAAAGCCGCATTAACAAAGAGCTGTGTCTTCTCTGGAAACGTATCTTCAGGACCATTAAACCGACATCTATTACCATTGTTGCTCCACCAACAACGATGGTAGACCTAGGCAGTTCAAAAGAAGAAACTTTCGACACATGGGCGTTCGAGATGCGCTATCACTTCCTGGAGTTCAGGTTGGCCAGAGAGGAGGAAACCGACTCGGACAGAATCAAACGAGAGGACTACGAGCGTCGCATCGACAATGCCATGCTACCTCTCCATCAACGTCGCCCTTGGACACACTTGACCTACAACGAAGGAACCATGATCCGAGGGTACTCACACTATGAGTGGCAGGAGAAAGAGCCACCGAAATTGCTTCGAGGAATACTCAACAGCATCTGTTCGTCTCAACGTTTCTCCCACATTCCACAAATCAGATCCTTCGCATACATCTCGTACTTTCCGTACAGCGAACACGTCCGCAACGTCATGATTTCGTTGTCGAATCTTCAGTCGCTCAGGCATGTCGCAGTTCGCTTCGCAGATACGGACATCATATCAGACCCGGAGAAACTGGGCAAGGGACAGAGTGCAGACTGTTGGCAAGAGTGGGATCTTAGCTATAGAGCTGTTGCAGGATCTGCCATGTGGTTTTCGAAGCCAGGAACTACATTCGAGAGCTACGATAGTCAAAATCCTGAAGTGATGACGACCATTGTTGATAACGTGAGCGCTATAGCTCCATATATGCGGAGAGATGGGACACAACTGCGGTGGATTAAAGGTGATCCGGAAGAGGAACCTTCCACAAAAGTTCAAGAATAGATACGACATAACTTCAAGTGGCTGCTCACTGATTTATGTATTATTAGCGACTGGTAGTTCTTGAATTGATTGGGATGAAGTCGTAGCAAATCATTGAATATTCAAGAAAGAACAATTAAAGCTACATATCTTAGGACCGTTTCGTCCGCACCCAAAACTTGAAGTAGATACAGTTCAAACGCCTCTTTCCAAATGACGGCCGGTGCGAGTCGTGATGGTATCAGCTTGCAAAAACATTTAAACGCTAGTTTCCAAGTATGCAAAACCAGGCCATGTCAACATTGGCCGAAAATGATTAACCAAAACACCAGATGCAATACGCCAACTCTTACAAGCCGCTCCTTTACTTCTTTCTCCTCCTCATCACCTTCTTCTTCAATTCAACGAACGCAAGTCAAGCGAACAGCCGACGGAGCCGTTCGCCAAACCAACAGACCAGTACTCGCTTCTCACGCAGTGCCAATCCAACCCACACCAAACAGCACATTCCCAGAGAGTCCCTCCCCTCTCCATCAGGCGTCGCCGTCCGCGCCATCGCTGCCGTCCACATCGCGCCAGGCCCTCCGCACAGGAGGCGTCGACTCGCGCACCGGGCCGGGGCGCAGCCAGTCAGCGGCGCGCGGCCGCAGCGGCGCATCCGCAGCACCGCCCTCGCCCTCGGTGCGTCCCCGCCCCGGGGCTAGCGGCAGCAGCGGCACAGCGTCAGCGACGCGCTCCTCGCGTCAGCGGCCGCGGCGGCGCATCGGGCCGGGCCGCAGGGCGCCGGGGATGGCGGCGGGCTCGGGGTCGGCGGCGCTGGCGCCGGACCCGCTGCGCGGGCTGAGCGGGCCCGCCGACACGGGCGTCGGCCCGGCGGGCTCGGCGTGGCGCAGCGGCGACACGGGGCTGCGGGCGGAGGCCGTGGACGGCGGACGCAGCGAGCCCCGCGGCGAGGGCAGCGTGCCCGGCGCGAACGCTGTGTCGCCGATCATTTCGAACACCGGCGCCGGCGACGCCAGCTCCGAGGGCCCGTGGGACGACGGCGCGCGCGACTCCAGCTCCGACGCGTGGCCGTCGGGCGCGTGCTTGGCGGCCCAGGCGCCGTTCTCGCCGCCGAGCTCGGCGACCTGGCGGCTGTCGGCTTCCGCCATGTCGCTGCCGTCGGCCAGCGACACGGGCTTGTAGTCGCCCTTCGCGGCGTCGGCGCCGGGCCGCGCCTTCGCCGAGTCCTCTAGCTCGGCGATGCGCGCTTTGGACTGCCGCCGCCGCCGGAAGAAGAACAGGATCAGGGCGAGGATCGCGATGATCGCCGCGGCGCCACATCCGGCTGCTATGCCGGCGATTGCGCCTGTGGAGAGGCCGGACGAGCTGCTGGAGGATGTGGATGGAGAGTGGATTGTGACGATGCGCTCGGCCGGCATGGGATTCGAGAAGTTGGCTTGGCTGATGGTGAAGTTGCGGCGCTCGTAGTCCACAACTAAATAAGCTTCCTGAAGCAAAGCACGACCAATGGTGTTTTGGCTATCGTTTGCTGCACGACGGATAGGGAAGTAATTCTGATTGCTTGAGTATATGGGCCATCCGATTGTCAAGTCAAAAGCGGAATACGGCAGGACAATGTCTGTGAAGTTGCCGTTGTCGAAGGAAGTGGCACCAATTTTGAAGGTGAATTGAGGGTTGTAGGATTGAAGTGTTGTGTGCATGGAGTCATTAACAAGGTAATATCCTGTGGAATTGTCGTACGTCAAGCCTAGAGCCGCTGCAAAGTTGTCGCACACGGGACCTGGCATCCACAACTCGGAGACAGTTGAGTCTATTAGGGCGAGAAATTGATTCGTTCCAGTAGTAAAAGAGTTCACACCTAGGAGAGTGTTGGAGCCAACGATTGACTGAATACCAACTGTGAGAGACTCGGCGTCTGCGGATGCGAAGGGAAGTGAGATTCCAGAGTTATTGAATCGTGATGCGTCGTATCCGCCAAGAACAAGATTCCCAAACACACCAGCCCCGTTCGCATACGACGCACCGGCGGTATATCCATATGATAGACTCGGTATCAGATTGTCTGATTTCAGGTTGGTGAGCAAGCTCGGAACGGAGGGACTAGAGCTTGAGAAAGAATCGGGACGGTCCGACAGGCCGAGTATTCCAAGTAAGAAGTCCTTGGCCGCGATACCGGCTACGATCTGGCCTCCAAGTCCCAATCCTCCAGACGATCCATTGCCACCGTTCAGACTAACCACGTCGTATCCATATTCGCCGTTTCCAGTGAGATTAAGATTATCTTCCAGGCCCAAGGCGTAGATGCCGGATTGAACCCAAGTCGATGACTCGTTGGTCTGAAATCCTTGACTCGCGACTCCATTAAACGGTTCGGCACCTCTCAATTGGGCGCAGTTGCTTGGGTCTCCAGCAATACATCCTTCAGGAACAGGCACCCAGGTTTCGGAGCTGGACGTGGATATCAGAACGCGGAAATTTTGAGGAGGGGTACCGATTCCAATTTCAAAAGTGGACCACGATCCATCATCGCCGTCGAACTTTTGGCTTGGATTCACGACGTAGGGCGCGGGAAGGGTGGTAGCGCGTGGTTGCAGAGGCATGGTGAACGAGTGTAGAGTTTGTGTGGGTTACAACCGCACAGAGAGAGGCGGAGGGCCGTGGAAGTCGTTGTAAGACAAGGTCGAAATGTACAAATGAGCCGAAATCGCCGAGAGTTAAGAGGCAGCGTCAGACATGACCTGTCAGACTGTCGACTGCGACGATGGCAGAAGTGAAGATGTTCGAGGATGCAATTGTGAAGAGCGGATGAGACGAGAAAAGTGTCGAGCGAAAGGTCAGCGAATTTAGAACAGCAAGAGCAGGATCGTACGACTGGGCGATGGTATCTTGGAGGCCTGCCCAGCTGAACGGCGGAGGCTCAGCACTCGACGTGGTTGGTTGTGGGTGTAAGGAGAGCTGCGGCCAACTTTGGCCATCCACAGAACGAACACGCGCGATTGAGGCTGTGAGGGCTTAGGATGACTGGCTTTGCGCATGCAGTTCATTTACTCAGTAGCTACCAGACTTGGCAGACATTTGGCAGTGTCTTTCATACCCGGAACAATGCGTGGGAGAAAGGAAAAGCGTTGAGTTTGCTGGAACGCAGCCACTAATTAGAATGAATGTCCGATCAAGTTCGAGCAGCAAAAGTGGCATCTAGAGTCAGGTAATCACTCATGGACTTTGAAGGCCCTGCATGCGCTCGTCTTTGATGCTGGATTCTGTCATCGGCCGTGGTAATAATGAGTGTCATCCCGTGTATGGTCGCATTCCTCCCCCCGCAAACGGTCCCAAGGCTTCCCATGAATGTTTATCCAACCGGCCGTTGCACGCACAGCCATGGGTGCGCGGTATAAGCTGCAATGGTGGGTTCGTTTTCGGTTGGTGTGCTGCCCTTCCGAGTCCAGGACGGCTAGTGAATGGTCCGTCTTTATCGATTTTCGCTTTGTCCCTCTTTTTCTGCTGCATCTCCTCGCTTCGGCACTTGGTTCTTGATTGCTGGTGCGCATTCCATTCCATCTCTGATGGACAATCACTCCCCTGCGGCGGGATCCTGGCAGTGAAGACGGGATCCCTATAATATCGGCAGGGGTTGAAAGAAACAGAGGGGCAGACGCCCGCATGCAGGTTCATTCGGGGGCTTCATTCCACGCTACTCTACCCACACTACTCCCAAAGCCGGCCGATTGGTTTGTCGCACCAAAAGATGACCTGCCAACTACGCTGCCCATCGCATTCGCTATTCTTAGCGTGCCATTCGTACATGCCCGTCCCATTGACTTCGTTTCCAATCTTTTCTTTATGACGACCATCAGGTATCTTTCGATAATTCTCCGTTGCTGCCATGTGACCGTGATCTTTGGATCCGAGGGCTTTCCTTCGATTCTGGCTGTCTGCTGTAGTAGTGTACTGCCAGTTGCTGCTGCCCCTTTCCCTGTCAACGCGGGCAATCACCGCCTTTTCTGGGGCCTGTACCGAACTCCCACTGCCGTAATAACGGCGTCAAGTGCGCCCCCTTTGCTGGACAATTGGTGACTGGCCAGTGGGCCCCCGTAGCTATCACATTCAGCCTTGAGGGTTCGGTGCTCAGTGCGGGATCTGCAATCTCACCCTGGAAGAGCTTGGGATTATTTGGTAACCCCCGAATCAAGTCGTAATCCTGGATCATTCGACCTTTCGTCTCGTAAAAACCTCGAAAAGCGCGGAGACCCGACGGCAAAAGCTTATGATCAAGAAGCCTAAATTGGGCCGCAAGAAATACTGCTGTGGAAATACTTCGTTGGTCGCTCACGCAGCTTCCATCAAGCTTGCACCAAACATTTCGCCTTCTGTTTACCCGATCGAAACGTCATACCATGAAGACCGACGTACGGTTACGCCCATCGTGGCGTATTCTTCTCTTTCTCGAAGCAACATTGCTCCAACAAGCGCGAACCATTCTTTCGCAAGTCAACGAGTCTACCACGCCTATTTCCTCCAACCAAAACTCCACTTTCTCTCCAAACTCTTCTCTCTTTTCCGCTCCTGTAGGAGCAATCACGGCATTCTCCACATGCGCACCATGTTCCGTCGCAGTCACTGAAACCCTCCTCTCCTTTCCAGTCCCAGTAAACGAAACAACTGAGACCGCAACCGCTACTGTGATACCATACGTCACCGAGTATCCAGACGGCACCAATGTCACCTCTTATTCCACCTACAGCGATTATAATCCCACCGCGGCTTTAAACAACAACTTCACAGCTCCAAGTACTACACCTCTAACTTGGACGACCCTTGGATTCACCTTAACGTATCCAACCACCTACCTGGCGTATCCCTCACCAGAAGCAGGCAAAAATGCTATCCTCACCGAACAAGGGACGTCGTACTGCTACGTCGAGAACTTTACCCTACTCACCCATCTCCCGTCCTCATCTCTCCTCATCGTGTACAACGAGACGCTCTTCGGCGGGACGGGCACGCCCGCGCAAACCGGCATCGCGCAAACCGGCACCGCGCAAACCGACACGGCCGCGCCACCGAGCAACGACGCCGTCTCCCTCGCACTCGAAACGACCGCCTCCGCCTACATGAGCCTGTCGTCCTCACTCCTCTCGTGGCTCGACACGCTCCCGCAGCTGTCGGCCATCGTGGGCGGCGACCCGCGCCGCTGCAGCCAGACGGTCGGCCCGTTCACAGGCGAGGCCTCGGCGGCGACCACGGTCGCGCTCACGCCGCCGCCGCCCACCGCCGCCTTCGTCCACACCTCCGTCGCCGTGCTCACCTCTACCGGCGCCGCCGTCACGTCCTCTGCCTCCAGCCTGCCTGACCAGGGGCAGAGTCCCGCGGGCGGCGCGTCGGGCGCCGGCGCGGCGCAGACGGGCGGGTCGGGCGAGAGCGGCGGCGGCGGCGGCGGGTCGACGGGAGCCGGGTCGGGCGGCGGGTCGTCTGGCGAGTCCGGGAGCGGCGGCAGCGGCAGCGGCAGCGGTGGAGGAGGACTCGGCGCGGTGGTGGGCAGCGCAGCGGCGCAATTCGCCTCCACCGCGGCGGTCACGCCTGCGCCGGTGATCACGGTGGGCGCGTCGACGTTCGGCGTGGCGACGGGCGGCGCCGGCGGCGTGGTCATCGGCGGCGGGCTGGCCACCGTGCCGCCCAACTCCGCCGTCGCCATCAACGGCGTGTCGGTCTCGCTCGAGGTGTCTGGGTCGACGACGGCGTTGGTGGTCGGCGGGTCGACCGTTCCGTTGGGTGGTGGGGCGACGACAGATGACCTTTTGGTTTTGGGGTCGCAGACGTATACGGAGTCCAATGGGGTGTTTGTGATTGGCGGGACGACATTGACGGCTGGTGGAGAGATCGTGGTCGGTGGCACTACTGTTTCGCTCGAATCTGGAGGCAGCGTTGCGGTTGTGAATGGCCAGACCGAGACTCTAGCCGTAACGACAAGTGGAGTGAACACCGGCTCTGTAATCATGTCTGGGATTGGCGTTACGAATTCAAGTTCGGGGGCTTCTGCTACACATAAATCTATAGCTGGCACTTTTCATGCATCGGGAAGCGTGGTCGCGATCATTGCAGGCGTTGTTGTTGCGCTCGGCGCAGCGCTTTAGGATTTCAATATGGCAAAGGTATGACGAAAAGGCACGTCTATGGTTGGGAACAACAAGGATACTACGAATGCCTATGTAACGTCCGTCCCTACGACGAGGGACGCACGCCGTGACGGGACAAACCATAGGTACTTTGAAATCAAGCGACTTTGACTCTTTGAGCGCATTGAATTTTGCAGTGGTTTGGTGTCAGTCACTTACCCCAACACTTCGAAAATTACGATCGCGTCATCGCCGTCGCGCCTAATTGCGGAGAGCCTCCCCGTCATGTTCTAACAAGACGCCTCGACCCACAGAACCACCATCGAGCTCATTTCGCCTTTCAAACTCATTAAACGGCTTGATCTGGGTTTCCGAGTCTTTCCCCCATATGCTGAGCAGTGGCTATGAGCCCTGTGGCGGCCGTGGCCCGCGCGTTATGCCGGGTCGCCACATCGTTGGTACCTCTGGTTTGAGCGATTAAGGATCCCTGGTCAGGGTGTGACAGCTAGGCACATCCCGCATAGTAATTACAGTGTATTTTATCTTACATAGTGTGATCGCTCTCTTGGGGGTGGCTGAAGGGCTGTGGGCCGTGGCTGTTAGGTTTGTGGCTAAGCGATGCTTTCTCTACGGACGCAGTTATCCTGCGTGCCGGAACAAAACAACGCTGGGCTGAACCTGGGCCTTGATCGTGAGAGAACACCAACGTGTTCAGGTAATGCTTGTAACCTAGCTTGTCGCGTTGCAAAAGTGGCTTGAATCCGAGAAAGTGTCCTTCCGTGTCATTGCAGGCCTGTAGCCGCACGGATACCAGCGCACTGCAAGGTCTTGACGTGATGACTGACTTAGGATTTCAGCTCTCTAGCACGTACATTGCACTTGAAACACGCTCTCTCATCTTAAGTTTTCATTCATATTGATAAGATGCGTTCCGCAGATATCGTGTTGGAGGAAGCTTCTAGAAACGCCTCCAGAAAATTGATCACGATATGGGGCAAAACTTGGTGGCTCTATATATACATCCGTCCCCCCACACCCCTCTGTGAAATAGAGGTTCTAGGAAAATAAAATAAATAGAATCAAGCTGTACCTTATCCTAGCCAACTTTCATTATTATCATTCGACCATCGCTCTGACCTAACACGAGAACATTTCCTCTAATAGCGGAGCAGTAGGCCCGATACTCAATAGGAAGCCAGAGAAGCCTTTCCTTATTCAGCAGAACCCAATTTTGATCGAGAAATATGCAAGGTTGAGGTATAGGCTGCGCCGAGATATGGGACGTATAGTAACCCTCCAGGCCTTCGAGGGGTAAAAGGCCTCGATTAGTCTCTAGGAACTGCCTATCCGGACTGAAGGATAATAAATGGACAGCTGAGGCAAGTGTTATCATCTTCAGTGCTGCGCCCGTAGCGGTGTCCCACAGCCGGACCGTGTTGTCGCGTGAAGCCGACGCCAGCAGCGCGCCGTTCGGCGAGAATGCCACCGAATT
>Ga0335072_10000462_pt1 | contig 79988 bp, 82 predicted proteins | sample Lox_Sample_21_FD_206725 | JGI IMG/M metagenome (GOLD analysis project Ga0335072, IMG submission 206725) | Soil microbial communities from Loxahatchee National Wildlife Refuge, Florida, United States - Lox_Sample_2.1 | ecosystem: Environmental > Terrestrial > Soil > Wetlands | place: USA... | reverse complement strand
GTGAAGGAGCTCGAGACCTACTGCTCGGTTGCGAACGCGTTCGGTTGCACCGAATCTACGCTGCAAAACTTCAACCTATTCTTCGGCGCAGAGAACGGCGTGCTGCCCTTTGACGCCGTGAACAACAACGCATTTGCGGACGCGTTCTACGACGAGACGTCGGGCCACTCCTGGTACAACGGCCTGCAATTGCAGGTGACCGAGCGCAATTTCCACGGCTTGCAGATTCAGGGTTCTTACACCTGGTCGCACGCTCTTGATGATTCTTCCGACCCACTCGTTACCACGAGCGACAACGGAAATTTCCCCATCAACTCCTTCGACCTGCGGCGGGAAAAAGGCAATTCGGGATTCGACACCCGCCAGCGCGGCGTAATCAATTTTGTCTATCACATCGGCGTCGGCCGCGGCACGTCGCATCTGAGCGAGGGAGTCGTCGGGCGTGTATTCCAAGGATGGGAGGTGAGTGGCATCGCGGCCTTCCAGACGGGATTGCCGTACGACATTTTCGGCATCGTCGATACACTGCACACCAACATCGACGACCGGGCCACCGTCACCAACTTCCAAACGCTGAAGCAGGTTCCGTCCACCGGCCGCGTGATTCCGAGTTCGGCCGTCTTCACGGGCGAAAATCCCGGCTCGTTCAACCCGGACGATGCGAGCGTGATGCCGATTCCGTTCGACATCCCATCCAACGTCGGTCGAAACCACTGGTACGGACCGGGCATCAACAACTGGAACGTCAACTTCGCCAAGACAACGGCGATCACGGAGCGGATCAGCTTCCAGCTGCGGTTCGAGTTCTACAACCTTTTCAACCGGACGCAGTTTGCCAAGCCGGACAACGTGATCGGCGACCCGCTCTTCGGTTACTCGACGAGCGAAGTTGGCCAGAACGACGGGACCACCGGCGCTCGCCAGGTGCAAATCGGCGCAAAATTGACTTTCTAGTGCGCGGGGCGGGCTTTCTACAGGCCCCGGGGCGGAGACGCTCCGGGGCTTTTCTTTTGTGGATGCGCAATAGCTGAAAAACGAACGCGGAAGCAAACATTCGCGGATGCCGGAGTTTTTCGATCTACTCAGCGCACTTCTTCGGGCAATTGCCCGGCGGAGTGCCAGATCTGGCGCAGCTCGTCGCGTGTCTTTTCCCCTGTGGCAGTGTCGCCGGCCGCTTTCGAAGCGCGCAGCAGCCCTAGCAGCGACTGCGTGCGGCGGGGCGCGCGCAACAGAGCCTCTTCGAACGCCTGCTCCGCATCGGCAGGACGATCCTGCCGCAGCAGGATCTCTCCCAGCAATTCATAGGGCGGCTTTTCCGGATGTGGCGGCCCGAAGTCGTAAGGCAGATTTTTTTCGGCGCCAGCCGCGGATTGCGCTAATTCAATCGCCCGGCTTCCCTGCCCTTTGTCAGCGAGGATAGCCGCTTCGAGCTGGTCGCGCTCAATCCGGGGAAGATTGCGCTCGGGATTTTGCGGCGGGACTCCGGCCTGATCGAAGACTGGTGGAAGCTGCGGAAGAATCCGGTCGAGTGCCGCAAGCGAATCTTCGGCCTTGGAGGTGTCGCCTCGTTCCGCGGCGGCAAATCCGGTGGCGAACGCCTGATTGAAATCCGGCATGAGCGCGTCGTCCAGGCGCAGCGTCCACGCGCTGACCTCGCCGCTCCAAACACCGGTATCAATCATGTAGCGCGATCGCATCACAACAAACGAGCCCACGCTTGAGTCGTCCGGGTCCACGGTTCGCTGCGCGCGCGCCACGGCTCCGGGCTCTTTCGCGTCCGCCATGCATCCGGCAACAATCTTGCGCGCGGCATCGAAGCGCCCCTGCTCCAGATAACCGTATTCCAGCCAGTAGTTGTAGTGGCCGCAGTGACCCAGCGTCTTTCCCGCGGTGGCGCGGTCGCGATTGGTGAGGGCAACGGCGGTTTCGTTCGCTCGCACCACGTCGTCCCACATGCCCAGCGCCAGGAAGATATGCGACGTCATGTGCTGCGCGTGCGCGGCATCCGGCGCGATTTTCGAATAGGCTAGCGCGGCGGGCAGGGCCAGCGGCGCGTGGATGGGATCGTCGCAGGAGTGGATCAAATAGTGAGCGACGCCGGGATGCCGGGGATACATGCAGAAAAGAGGGAGCAGAATCGCGGCGGCGCGCATATAGATGCGTTCGTCGCGTCCGTTGTGGGCCGTTCCAAGCAGCGCGAGCGCGTAGAAGGCGGCACCATCCACGTCGTCCGGATACTTTTCGTGGAGCTGGGACATCGCATCGGCGTATCTAAAATCTCGCTGCTCCTTTGTGCCGTCGCCATAGAGAATTTCCACCGCGCGCAGGTAATCCTTTTCGCGCTCCGTGGGCGCTTTCGCCAGCCGCGCCTCGGGCGTGGGCCCCAACTTCGCGAGGACCGCCAGCGCCGCCGCGCGGTCCTGCTGCATCCAGACCGGATGGTTGAAGGTCATCGCCTCGCCCCAGTAGGCCATCGCGAAATTCGGGTCGGTTGCTTCCGCCTGGCGAAATTGAGTCGCGGCGCGCTCATATTCGAAATTATGAAGCAGCGCCACTCCCCGCAAAAAAGCCGGCTGCGCTGCGGACGCGCCCGAATTCTCAAAGGCCACTTCGCCTGCTCCGTTCTGAGGGGAGGGCGCGGCGGCCAAGGCCGTCAGCAGACAGGCGATCATTAGGAGGGATACCTGGATATGCGACTTCAATATGGTTTCCTTCCTTCGGGGTTCGCAGGTTTGAACTTGGACGAATGATATTCGCCAGGATGATTGCGGACAACGTTAGTTTTCGCGGCTCATGAAGCTGAGGCTCGCTTCGGGAAGCACGTAGTACTACTTGCCGCATGGTACCCCAGTACCCCCGCAGGCGCACCTCCTCCGTACCAACGAAATGAACCTTCTCCCCTACTGCGCTCCGAAGCCAAATCCGGGAAGATGGCGTCGCTAGGCGGAGCAGCGCCACGCGTTCCGGCTTGCAGGCCGGGAAGGCCGCTCCTCTTCTGTTCAGTCAGCGGTGCGTGGCGACGCTCGAAAACGATTTGCGAATTGGAAAAAGAGGCTCGATGTCCGACGCGATGCAACTGCCGCAACCGATGAACGAACCCTCCGGCCCAATGGCCGAATCAATCCTGGAAACACCGCACGCCGCCTACGACGGCCAACCAGAAGCGGCGCCGGCGGAATCGAGCGTTGCATCTTCAAACGAAAATGTCGCGCAGCCGCCTGCGGCAAGCGACGGGCCCGAGAGCAACTCTCCACCGAGCGAAGCGCGCGCCTCCGAGGAATTTGAAGCCGAGGTGGACATCGACTGGGAAGCTGAAGTAGACGCCTTCGTGAAGGCGGAAGCTGAGCTCGACGCAGCTGCGGCCGCAGCCGTCACAGAATCGACAATGGCCTGCTCTTGCGGAGCCTCCGCGAAGAGCGAGATAGACGTGTTCAGCACGAATGAGACCCGCGAGGACGCATCGGGGGAAATCGCCGCCAATATGGACGCCGCCTGCCACTGCTTTGCGGGCGCGGTTCATGGAGAGGAGACGGGCGCGGCGGAAACGCCCGTGGCGGAAGAAACAACGGATTCAGCCAGCGACACGGAAGAAAAGTCCGGCGAAGAGACGATTGAAATCGTCGCTGCCGGGGCGATCACGGAGTTCTTTGCGACGCCCGTGACAGGAGAGCTCCACGGCGCGTCGAGCCAGGCAGCGGCGCAGGAGGATTCTGCCGCACAGACGGCGCCCTGTGCCGAACCTGCGAAGCCAATTGCGGACCGCCGGCGGCGGCGGCGTGCGATGATCTCCGCGCCTGTGCGAGTGCGCGGCGTGAATGTGACGCACACCGGCCCGGACGAAATTTCGACGACCATCGACGTTTCGCGCAACGGCATTCTCTTCCAAGCAAAATCCGGCGGCTACTATCGCGGCATGGAAGTAGCGGTGATTTTCCCGTACAGCCAGTCACCCACAGCCCTGCACAGCGAGCAGTGCGGCCGAGTGGTGCGCGTCGTGGAGCAATCGAACGGCGCAACAGCCGTGGCGATCGCGCTGGGATTGGGCATTGGCGAAGATCTGGTGGATGCGGGGGGGCGCAAGCTGGCCTCCTGCACGGCGTCAGAAGCCGCGAGCGCGAATCAGCCGCCGTCGGATAAGCCGCTCATCCTGGTGATGGACCCGGATTCGGGCGTGCGCGCCGCGCTGCGCGCGTTCCTGGAAATGGAGGGTTATCAGGTGATCGCCGTGGGCGGAATCGGCGACGCGCGGCACGTGCTTGGCATGTGCGTGCCGGCGCTGGTGATTGCGGAGATAGAGGGCGACGCGTTGGCGGAGGAAGGACTGCCCGGCTACGACCTGTGCGCGCACATCAAAGAGACGCGCCGGCTGAGGAACGTTCCCGTGGTGCTCACCACGCGCTCGGCCTATCCAAGCGATTACTCGAACGCTCATTCGCTGGGCGCGATCGTCTGCATGGCCAAGCCGTATAAACAGGAGCGCGTCGGCAACGTGGTTCGGCTGCTGGCGCCGCTGCCCACACACAAGGAAACGCCGGCGGTGCTCACCTGCAAGGTGGATCCGAAGCGCAAGGCTCCCGCTACGCCTCATGCCGGAGCGGGACGCGCGCCCGTCTTGCCGCAGAAATACGACGAAAATACCAACGCGCGCCGGAAATTCCGCTTCCCGAGCCTCCATTAATTCCCGGAACGAATCCCAGAGGCGAGGCCCGCCGACCTGTCCCCACCGGGCGGCACAGAAGACGCCGCCGTCCCCGCCGAAACATCGAAATCGAAGACCACGCCGACTTTATCCGCCACTTTGTTGAACGGCACGTTGTGAACCATGCCGAATTCGCGGCGGTTGAATTCGCAATCGCCGCGCAGGCGATGATCGCCGTTATTGTCCGGCTGCCATGTGAGCATCACGGAAACAGGCTTGGTGACGCCGCGCAGCGTGAGGTCGCCTTCCATCAGATAACTGCCTGAATCCTTTCCCCCCAGGACGCGTGTGGAAACGAAGCGAATCGTCGGATGATTTTCGACATCGAAGAATTTGCTTCCCTTCACTTCCTTGTCTTTCACTCCACTGCCGGTCTTCACGCTCTCGGCCTGAATTTCCAGAGAAAGCGACGCATCTTCGACGTTGCCGGAGGGAATGTGCAGGTCGGCGTGCCAATCGTGGAACACGCCGACGATTTTCATGAAGGTGGCTTTGGCATGGAAGGAAATCTGGCTGCCGGATGGAGAAATGCGGTAGCTGTCGGGCACGGGCGTGTCGCCCGAGCCTGTGGCGGAAGCGGTCGGTCCCGCCGCCAGCAGAATCGCAATTGCCATGATGATGGAGGTCTTCGAATTCATTGCCGCCAGCTTGCCTGCCTCAAGCATACTGCCGGTGAAGCCGGGGAAAAAGCGCTTCCCTCTCCCGAAGGCGCGGCAATGGTGGCACGGCCCGTTCCGCGAACGTAAAGCCGTGCCATGACTCTCAGTCCGGGCCGTTGCTTATTTCGCAGCGGGCATGACGGGCAAAATCAGGGCCGAGGGATGCTCCGCGTCGTGCAGGATGGTGTTCGTCGCAGAGACGAATACTTTGCTGGTGGCCTGCACGGCGCCGGTATTGAGATTGCGGTCGAAGCGCGGGAAATTGCTGCTCGACACTTCAAGCCGGATCACGTGACCCTTCTTGAAGAGGTTGCTGGTGGCCACCAAATCCAAGGTGATTTTGTAGATCTGGCCGGGATTCATCAGGTCTGGCTTTTCCATCGAATCGCGATACCTCATGCGAAGAATCCCGTCGTTGAGATTCGTGGCAAAGCCGTCGGGCGCAACGTCGACGAGCTTTCCGGTAAAATCCGTGTCCACGGCCGTCGATTTCACATATAGCTCAAGCGAAATCGGCCCGGTGATTTCTGTATCCTCGGCGAGCGGCTTGGTGGAATAGACCAGCACATCGTCGCGATTTTCCGCAGCGCGTTGGTCGCGCGGGCCCGGCTCGTAAAGCTCTTGCGCGCAGCAGAGCGAGCCGCCAATGGTCGGCACGGGATTTCCCGGATCGTAAGTAAACTTGTCCGCGGGCTCATTTTTTGGAGGCGTGAGCGAAAGGCTGCCGTCGCCGCGCAGCGAATTGGCCGAGCCTCCCGAGCGCAAGTAGTAGCGTGTCTCCTTTGCTTCCGGCGGAGGCCAGTCCGCTTCCTGGCGGTAATCGTTTGCGCCCATCTCGAAGAGGATCACCGGCTTCGACGTGGCGAATTCGTTCTGGATTCCCTTGAAGAGATAGTCGTAGTAATCGATCACCACCTGCGTGTAAGGATATTTCAGCGCATTCTCGCCAAAATCCACGTCGCCGATGCGCCGCCCGAATCCGGCGTGGCCGCCAATTTGGATTAACAGGCGTTGGCCGTTGCGCGCGGCTTCCGTGCCGCCGTGCGCCTTGATGCCCATGTAGTCGGTGAGATTGCCGTGCAGGAAAATGTCGTACCAGCCAGCCACCTGAAGCGTCGGCACCTGAATATCGCCGAAATGTTCTTCGATCGACCACTGCTTCCAGTAGGAGTCGTAATCGGGATGCGCGAGCCAGTCGAGATAATACGGCGCAAGCGTGGCGGAGGCGCTTGAGCCGGCGGGCAGCGAATCGTAGTTGAACAACGGATAGGCCGTCAGCGGCAGCGTGGGAACGCCGGTAAGCGCATTTGTATTGTCGCGGATCAGGCGATGCAACGTGTCGTCGGCAAGCTGCGTGGTCCAGTTCTGATCGAACCACTGCTCGAACGCGCCGCCCTGATACGTCCAGCCCTCGTGATAATTGCTGGCGGTCACGCCCGGGCAGATGCCGGCGAGATGCGGCGGATGCGCGATGGCGGCGAGCATCTGCGTGGCGCCCACATACGAAGCGCCCATCATGCCGACTTTGCCGTTGGAATACGGCAACGAAGCGACCCATTCGACCGTGTCGTAGCCGTCGGCCGATTCGTGGCGGAAGGGATACCATTCGCCTTCGGAGGTGTAGCGCCCGCGGACGTCTTGAATCACCACGACGTAGCCGTGCGCCGCAATCTGAAAAGCCGGCGCCACCGCCCAACCTGTGCTTTTGTCGTAGGGCGTGCGCATCAGGACGACGGGAAACTTTCCGTCGGCCTTCGGTCGGTAGATATCGGCGTACAGCGTGACGCCGTCGCGCGTCTTCATCGCCACGCCATTGTGCACGATGACAGCGTAGGAGGGTTCCGAACTTGTTTGCTGTGATGTTGTTTGCTGCGCGCCTGTCTGCTGCGGCAGAAACGCAAGGATGGCAAAGACAAAAACGAGCGCGCTTGAACATTTCCTAGGATTCAAAACTGCCTCCCCGTGCGGCCGTGGGTGGATTGGGATGGAACAGCCCGCCGGCAAATGAAACGCGGCAGGCAAGCCGCCCGAGGATTATTTTCCAGCAAGTGCATCCGCGCAAGGGCGCATTTGCAGGAGGCAACGCGGCGTTTCGCAGGAAAAATCAGCCGTGGCCTTCGTCCAATGCACGCAATTGGATTTACGATGGAAGAGAGGCCTCGGAGAATCAGGCAAGAAGTTCGTTGAAACAGGCAAGCTCGCTGGCGCTCAGAGGTTTATCCTCATTGCAACCGGAAGAGGAGAGGCGAAGGATTGCCGGATGAAGAAGAGCACATGGAACGAGGGGGTACAAGGCATGCGGAAACTGCTCTCGCTTGCCGCGCTTTTTGTGCTTCTCACCCCATCGGCCATTCCGGGCACTGTGACGAGCGCCCGTCGCGGCAGCAATCCAGATCCTGCCGCCCGCGACCAATTTGTCGGCGCGTGGCGGCTGGCCTGGCTCGAAGAGCCGAGCGCAGACGGAAAAGTTCAAAGAGTGGACTGCACAGGCCTTCTTGTCTACACGCGCGATGGACACGTGGCGGTTCAAGTGATGTACCGAAATCCGCAGGAAAATAACGGCGTTGCACCGGCGCAATATGTTCAGGGGGGCTACGAGGCCTTCTTTGGCACTTACGAGGTTGGTGAGCGCGCTCACGACTTCACTTTTCACGTCGAGGGCGCATTGGTGCGGTCCCTCGTAGGAAAGGACATGAAGCGCGTTTACGAGATTTCCGGAAATCAACTGATTGTGAAATCGGCGGATCCGAACGAACGCTGGAGAGCTAGTTGGGAACGTTACTGAATCAAATTTGAGAAAAGGAACGAGCACAATGCAAAAGCGAAAACTGGGAAAGAGCAATCTGGAAGTATCCGTCATCGGACTCGGCTGCATGGGAATGAGCTATTCCTACGGCCCACCAAAGGACAAAAAGGAGATGACTTCCCTTCTCCATGCCGCCGTCGAGCGCGGCGTCACGTTTTTTGACACGGCAGAAGTCTATGGCCCGCTCGCCAATGAAGAACTGGTGGGCGAAGCGCTCGCTCCGTTTCGCGGAAAAATCGTAATCGCAACGAAGTTCGGCTGGAAGCCCGCCACCGAGGGCGAAGCGAGGTGGAGCGCCCTGGACAGCCGGCCTGAACACATCAAGAAAGTTATCGAAGGTTCGCTCAAACGTCTCCGGGTGGACGTGATCGATCTCTATTACCAGCATCGCGTGGATCCCGAGGTGCCGATTGAAGACGTAGCCGGAGCCGTGAAGGATCTGATTCACGAGGGCAAGGTGAAGCATTTCGGCATGTCGGAAGCGGCGGCAAAGACAATCCGCCGCGCGCACGCAGTGCAGCCGGTTACTGCGGTGCAAAGCGAATACTCGCTGTGGTACCGCGAACCGGAGAAGGAAGTGCTGCCGACGCTCGAGGAGCTGGGAATTGGATTTGTTCCCTATAGCCCGCTGGGCAAGGGTTTCCTGACAGGCAAGATCGACGAGAGCGTGAAGTTCGACAAGACCGATTTTCGCAGCATTCTGCCCCGCTTTGCGCCCGAGGCTCTGAAAGCCAATCAAGCTCTGGTGGACTTGCTCGGGCAAATCGCGAAGGGCAAGAATGCGACGCCCGCCCAGATCGCGCTCGCCTGGCTCCTGGCGCAGAAGCCGTGGATCTCTCCCATTCCCGGCACAACGAAGCTGAACCGCCTCGAAGAAAACCTCGGAGCTGCGAACGTCGAATTGACGAGGGACGACCTTCGCAACATTGAAAGCGCCGCTTCCAAGATCACCATCCAAGGAGCGCGGTATCCGGAGCAGATCGAGAGGATGAGCAACCGATGAGCGCGTGGCCGAAAGATGAACTGCGCAAAATCGCCGAAACGGACGATCTGCACATCTCGCCATTTCGCAATGATGGAGAAACGTACGGCACTCCGACGTGGATTTGGTCGGTCGTGGTCGGAGACGGACTTTACGTCCGCGCGTACAATGGGCGGAAATCGAGCTGGTATCAGGCGGCGTTGCAGCAGAAGGCAGGGCGCATCACGGCCGCCGGCATCACGAAGGAGGTGAGCTTCGAACCGGCGGAGGGCGCGATCCAAGACCGCATTGACGACGCCTATCGCGCGAAATACAAGGGCAATGAGTATCTGAAACCGATGATCGAGGCGCGCGCCCGGGCGGCGACAATGAAGGTGGCGCCGCGCGAAGCCCAAAACAAGAAGAAGTAAGGAGCGACAAAATGGAGATCAAACGAGCAGGGTCGCAGCCGTCCGGCAAAGGGCCGGCGGAGTGGTTCACGGGAACGGTGCGCATCGACCCGCTGTTTCAGGCGCCCGATCCGGCGCTGGTGCAGGGTGCGAGCGTGACGTTTGAGCCCGGCGCGCGCACGGCGTGGCACACGCATCCGCTCGGCCAGACGCTCATCGTCACGGCTGGCTATGGCCGAGCGCAGCGATGGGGCGGGCCGGTCGAGGAGATACGTCCGGGCGACGTGGTGTGGTTCGCGCCGGGAGAAAAACACTGGCACGGCGCCACGCCGACCACTCCGATGACGCACATCGCCATTCAGGAAAAGCGCGATGGGAAAGTGGTCGAATGGATGGAGCAAGTGAGCGACGAACAATATCGAAAATAAGCTTGTCGCCGATCGCCGGAAAATTCGAAGGAGAGAACTCATGCCTCACGTGGCCGTAAAACTCGTTCCCGGGAAAACCGAACAACAAAAGGCGCAGCTGGCCGAGAAAATCACCGAGGACGTGATGGCGGTTCTCCAATACGGAGAAGAGGCGGTTTCCGTGACGATCGAAGAAGTGAGGCGGGAAGATTGGACGGAGAAGGTCTACAAACCGGATATACTCGGCACGAAGGGCAAGCTATACAAAAAACCCGGGTACGAGCCTTCTTGAATCGAGACCGAAAGACGGACCCAATGCCGCACAACCGGGAAATTCTCAGAAACGCAAGACGGAACGGAAAGATTGCCCTTCCGGCGCGCAAAGGCCATCTTTCGCGCGAGAAGGGGCCGAACACGTCTGAACTGGCGGGGCGCATTGCCGCCTACGCTCCGCACGACGGTACGTTCAAGCTGCGAGTGCCGAACTTGTTCGCCAGCCGCTACTCGCGAGTAAATTCCGAATGCGTGCACGCGCTGCGCTCGGCCTCGCTCTGTATCATCGCGCAAGGGGCGAAAAGCGTTATCGTCGCCGACGAGGTTTTCGAATACGACCCGTCACGGATGATCGTCTTTTCCGTCGCCCTGCCTGTGGCCGCACAGATTACGCGCGCCAGCCATTCGCAGCCTTATCTCTCGCTGAAACTCGACCTGGATCTGCACAAGATTGCCGAACTGGTGTTGAAGGTTTTTCCGCAGGGATTGCCGCCCGCTCAGGAGAGAAGCGCCGTCTACCTCGCGCCAGCGGATGCGCGAATCGTGGATGCCGCAACGAGACTGATGGAGTGCCTGGCCCAGCCGCGTGACGCGGACCTGCTCGGGCCGCTGATGGTGGATGAGATTTTGATCCGGCTGCTGCGCAGCCCGATCGGCGTTCGCGTAGCGCAAATGGGGTTTGCCGAATCGAGCATTCACCGCGTCGCAAAGGCAATCTCGTGGCTGCGCGCTAATTATTCACAGCCGATGAAAGTGGAAGAGCTGGCCGAAATGGTGCACATGAGCGTTTCCTCGTTTCACGAGCACTTCAAGGACGTTACTTCGATGAGCCCGCTGAATTATCAGAAGGTGCTTCGCCTGCAGGAAGCGCGCCGCCTGATGTTGTCCGCGCTGATGGATGCGAACGTCGCAAGCCAGCGCGTCGGCTATCTCAGCGCTTCGCAGTTCAGCCGCGAATACAGCCGTTTTTTTGGCAACGCGCCTACGAAGGACATCGCGCGGTTAAGGCAAGACACCCGGCTGTGGGCATAGCGCCGCGCGGCGCGCAATCCAGGCAGGTGCGGAAGGCGTACTATAGGCGGGAGTGTTGGAGAGCCTTCTTATGAAAGCACGATTTCTTTTGGGTCTCGCATTTATACTGCCGCTCCTCGTGTTGCTGTTTGCGAAGAATGCCACTCATGCCGCGGCGCAGCCCATCCCCGCGCCGAAAGTCGACGCGCCGCTGGCGGCGAAGGCAGGGCGCGAGACGGCCGTGTTTGCCGGAGGCTGCTTCTGGGGCACGCAGGCTGTGTTTGAGCGCGTGAAGGGCGTGGTGAAGACAACGGCCGGATACGCGGGCGGCACGGCGGCAACGGCGACGTACGACCAAGTGACCACCGAAACCACAGGACACGCGGAGTCCGTGCAGGTGATCTTCGATCCCTCGCGGATCACATACGGGCAGTTGCTGCGAATCTTCTTCTCCGTCGCACACGATCCCACCGAACTCAACCGGCAGGGGCCGGACGTCGGGACTTCTTACCGGTCCGCCATTTTTTACCAGAACGAAGAACAGAAACGCCTCGCGACGGCCTACATCGCGCAACTCGACGCCGAAAAAGCGTTTCCGCACCCGATCGTCACCGAAGTGACGCCGCTCAAGGGCTTTTATCCCGCCGAGGCGTACCATCAAGATTTTGCACTCAAAAATCCCGACAATCCCTACATCCAGATTTGCGACCTGCCGAAAATTCGCGCGCTCAAGGAGCAGTTCCCCTCCCTGTTCGTGGATTACAAGGGCAAGTAGACCCGAACCACGGCAAGCAACTCGGCTGCTGGCATTTTGTTTCTTCCGGGAATAGAATCTCGCCAGTTTCTTCCATCGACCCCCATCTCAAGGTTCGAGAGGAGATTTGAGATGCCCCTGTCGAAAAAGCTGGCCGCCGAATTTCTTGGAACGTTCTGGCTGGTATTTGGTGGCTGTGGCGCGGCGGTATTAGACGCGGCGTTTCCGCAGCTTGGAATCGGCTTCCTGGGCGTGGCGTTGGCCTTCGGCCTGACGGTATTGACCGGCGTGTATTGTCTGGGTCACTTCTCCGGTGGACACTTCAATCCGGCGATTTCTGTGGGATTGGCCGCGGGCAAGCGTTTCCCGGTGTCCGAGGTCCTGCCGTACATCGTCGTTCAAGTCTTGGGCGCGATTCTGGCCAGCACGGTTCTCTACAATATCGCGCGGGGAAAGGAAGGATTTACCCTCAGCGCCGGGTTCGCATCCAACGGATATGGCGCGCATTCGCCCGGAGGCTATTCGCTCCCGGCGTGTTTTCTGGCGGAAGTAGTTCTCACGTTTTTCTTCGTGCTTATCGTTCATGGGGCGACCGATCGGCGCGCACCGGCGGGGTTTGCGGGGCTCGCCATCGGCCTCGGGCTCACGCTGATCCACCTCGTAGGCATCCCTGTTACCAACACGTCCGTCAATCCGGCGCGCAGCACGGGACCCGCGCTGTTCGTCGGCGGCTGGGCGCTGCAACAATTGTGGCTCTTCTGGCTGGCTCCCATCATCGGAGGAGCAATTGCCGGCTGGGTGTATTTGTTTGTGTTCGAAGAGCGCAAATAGCCCAGTGAAGCGCAAGATTTGAAAAGAAATTTCGACAGGACGTGAACTCCAACTTCAGAGGTCTGCGATGAGACATCGGAAGCTCGCGGTGGCTTCGGCAGTGGCGATTGTGTTTGTATGTTTGTCCTTGGCCCCAGCGGCCGGGGCGCAGCCAGCGGCGAGTGAGGCGAAGCAAGTGAAGTCACTTTTCTATATGACGCGCAATCCGGACTCCGTGCGTTCCTTCCTCGCACACGCGGACAAAATCGACACGATTGTTCCGGCTTGGTATTCCGTGGATTCGACAGGCCTCGTTTCAGGCGGGCCGAACCCGCTAGTGATGCAGGCGGCTCAGCAGGCGCATGTGCCGGTGATGCCCATCGTGGCGAACGACGCCTTCGTGCAGGACGAGTTTCACAAGCTGCTGGCGAATCCCCCGGCGTACCGGAAAATGTTCGAGCAGCTCATCAGCGCGTGCAAGGACAACGGCTACATCGGCTTTCAATTCGATTTTGAAAACGTGAATTGGACCGACCGCGACGCTTTCTCCGCGATGGTTGCCGAAGCTGCGTCCGTCCTCCACCAGCAGGGGTTGAAGCTGACTATCGCCACGGTGCCCAACGCGCCGGGCGAAGCCGGCGAGACCGGATTTTCCGCCTGGATTTACGAAAACTGGCGCGGGGCGTACGATCTGGCGGCGCTCGCGAAATCCGTGGATTTGATCTGCCTGATGACCTACGACCAGCACACGCGCTGGACGCCTCCGGGGCCCGTGGCCGGATGGAACTGGACCGTCAGCAATCTCGACTATGCGCTGAAGTTCGTGCCGCCGGAAAAACTGTCTCTCGGCATCCCGCTCTACGGCTATCACTGGTTTGCGGGGACGCCGGAAAAGCCCGCGGAAAAGCCGAATCCCTCCGCGGAATATATCGGCACGCAGGATGCGCTCGATTTGGCGCGCGCCTACGGCGGGCAGGTGCAATGGGACAGCGTGGACCGCACGCCATGGGTCTATTTCTATCGCTCGGATGAGCGCGAGTGGATTTTTTTCACGGATGCGCGCGCGTTCAAGGAGCGGTACGAACTGGCGAAGCAGCGCGGCCTCGAAGGCTTCTGCTCCTGGGTGCTCGGCACCGAAGATCCCGGCATCTGGGACGTGCTGCCAGCGCATAAATGACGGGGCTCATCCCCAGCTAGGTCTCTGGGCGCACATCAAGGCGTGTTCGTGTTTGACCACGACTTCAGGTACGCTGTAGGAGGCCCAGAGCGAGAGCTGAGACGATATACGAACAAAGAAAGCCGTGGAACTGAGATGACCAGCATCCACCTGCGCGGCGACCCCTGCCCCTGCTACCTTTTGCGAGCTTTCGCCATCTAACCCAGGGCCCGATTTCTTCGCCTACCACGTAACCGCGCACGGCTGAGGCCCGTCAAGAGAAGGGGCCTTCCAGCGCCACAGGAGAGTTTGGATTGAGCAAGCGTGCAAGAGTGGTCGGTCTGTCTACGGCGATGGTTTTTCTGGCGGCGCTGCTGGTGGCGGGAATTCAACGGATGTTTGACACTCCGGACCTCTACGCCAGCGCGGATGATCCTCCGGCGCCCGCCACAGCCGGTGTCCTGACCTACCACAACGACGTGGCCCGTACCGGGCAAAACCTGGACGAAAAAATCCTGACGCACCAGAACGTGAATGTGAAGAAGTTCGGCAAAGTGGGCTTCTTCGAGACCGACGGGCTGGTGGACGCCGAGCCGCTCTACGTGCCGGGGCTCGCCGTCGGCAGGCATCATCACAACGTGGTGTTCGCGGCGACGGAGCACGATTCCGTCTACGCCTTCGATGCGGACACGCGCGTGCTGCTGTGGCACCTGAGCGTTCTGGGCCCGAACGAAACGCCCAGCGACGATCGCGGCTGCCCGCAAGTGAGCCCTGAAATCGGGATCACTTCCACTCCCGTCATCGCGCGGGAGGCGGGCCGCACCGTGATTTATTTGGTGGCAATGTCGAAGGACAAGCAAGGCAGCTATTTCCAGCGTCTGCACGCGCTCGACGCGGCCTCCGGTGCGGAAATGCCCGGCAGCCCCGTCACGATCGAAGCCAAGTTTCCCAACCTGCGCGGCAAGACGACGTTCGATCCGAAAGAATATAAGGAGCGCTCCGCGCTGCTTCTGGAGAACGGCGTCATCTACACCACCTGGGCGTCACATTGCGACCTGGGCGAATACACCGGATGGGTGATTGGCTACAACGCGGCGACGCTGAAGCGCGCCAACGTGCTCAACCTGACGCCCAACGGCAGCGACGGCGCCATCTGGATGTCCGGCGCAGGCCCGGCCGCGGATGCCGAAGGAAACATCTATCTGCTCGACGCCAACGGCACGTTTGACCGCACCCTGAATTCTTCCGGCTTCCCCACTCGCGGCGATTTCGGCAACGCGTTCCTGAAGCTTTCCGCGCGCGGGCCGAAACTGTTTGTCGCCGACTACTTCAATCCGCACGACACGGAGGCAGAATCGGGCGTGGATCAGGATCTCGGCTCGGGCGGGGCGCTGCTCCTGCCGGATCTGGTGGATGCATCCGGCACCGTGCGTCAACTGGCGGTCGGCGCGGGAAAAGACCGGCGAATCTACGTGGTGGACCGCAACTCGATGGGCAAGTTCAATCCCGCAGGCGACGCCGCTATCTATCAGACACTCGATTCCGCATTGTCCGGGCAGGTGTTTTCGATGCCTGCATATTTCAACAACACGGTTTACTTTGGCGCCGTCGGCGACCAGATAAAAGCCTTCTCGCTTGTGGACGGAAAGCTCGGGGCCGAGCCTGTCTCGATCACGTCCGCGCATTTCGCTTATCCGGGAGCCACGCCGAGCGTTTCGGCCAACGGCGACGCGGACGGAATTGTCTGGGCCGTCGAGGCGCGCGGCTCCGAGGCGGGCGTGCTTCACGCTTACGACGCGGCCGACCTGACGCACGAGCTCTACAACAGCTCGCAAGCGGGCGGCCGCGACGATTTCTCCGACAATAAATTCATCACGCCGATGATCGCCAATGGGCGAGTCTTTGTCGGAACGCTGACAGGCGTGATGGTCTTTGGCCTGCTCCCGCAGCGCTGATTGCGGCGAGCAACCCCCGCCGAAAGCCCCCTACCTGTACCTGCGGACAGGGTAACGGCGAAGCGGCACCTGCCCGCCGTGCGCCCGTCCCCGCGCTGCTCCTGCCGATACAATTTGGACATGGCAGCCAGGCCGCCCAACAATTCCGGCACGCAGGGCAACGGCGCAAAGCCGGGCGAAAAGGTATCACCCGCCGCCGCCCCGAATAGCACGGCGGCAACCACGGCGCGTGCAACAGGCTCGCCCGATCTTGGCGCACCCGCTCCGCGCTCGACGATCAAATGCCCGAAATGCGGAGCGGATACGCGCGACGTGGCGCGATTCTGCCCGCGCTGCCACATGACTCTGCGCTACACCTGCCCTTCCTGCAGCCACGAACAGCGGCACGGCGGAACTTGCGACCAATGCGGCGTTGACTTCGTCAAATACTTAGGCGCCGTCGTTTCGGCGAACAAGGCGCAGTCCGACGCGGTTCACGAGCGCCTGCAAAGCCGCTCGAATCTCATCGTGAACTTGCTGCTGATTCCCGTCACCGGCGGAGCACATTTGCTGAAATATCTTTTTCCCGGATTGCGCAAGGGGAGGAGCTGAAACCACGATGCCGACCTGCACGAAATGCGGGCGCGAGAATCCGGAAGCCGCGAAATTCTGCGCGGCCTGCAGCCAGTGTCTGCTGCGCGAGTGCCCGAAATGCTGGCACCAGCAGCGGCACCGCGGGCGGTGCGAGAAATGCGGCGCGCATATGTCGTTCGGCTGGCGCGTGCACGCAGCCACGGCTTTTGCCGCCACGGTGAAGGAGGAAATGGTCAACCGCCGCGCGGCGCAATGGAGATCTGCGAGGACCCGGCAGATGGCGGAAAAAGCCTTTGCCGCGCGGGCGGCGTTGCTGGCGCTGGTCGCCTCGCGATTTGGCGCGCGATTCCCCGCGCAATGGATCGCGCGGCTCCGCTCGGAAGAGTAAGCTTCGCCATCGGATGGCCCTGCATTCCGGCGGGGCAAGGCATGCCGTGCCCCTACAGTGACGCTCCTGGCATCGGACCACTTAAGCTGAATCGCCGCCACTGACCGGCGTCTTACTTCCCTTCCCTTTGTGCGCTGCCGTTGCGGCGGTGCAAAAAATAAACCGACGGCGGAAACAATCCCGTGCGCGAAAATTCGCCTCCGAGCGCGCGTTTCACCTCGCCCATCCAATAATCAAAGGTTCCTTCCGCGACGCCCACCAGCGAAATCGCGCGACGGTATTCCACGCTGTGCAGAAAATAAATCTCAAATAGCTTCAGCCTCCCTTTCCATTCAGGCCGGCGCAATGCGTGCCTTCCGATCCGCTCGAAATCGGCGACGTATTCGGAAGCGCGCACGCGGTCAGGCCGCCAATGGTAGCCGTCCGAAGGCGAGCCCAGGTCGAGAGCGCGAATCTGCCCCGTCGTCTCCTCCAACCACTCCTTCAAGCTGCGGTACCGCCCGTGACAAACCTCGAAAATCTCTTTCGCTTTCATCGCCCGCCTCTCTTTCGAAATTCGAGTGAGGGAAGCAACCGCCGGTGCGGAGGCTTTTGCGAGCGCGTCAGTTGGGCGGCTCGGGCTTTGGTGGAGCGGGCAGCAGCAGCGCACCGGCGTCCCAGACGCCAGACGAGGCGAGTTCCTCCTCGACCACCCCGAGGCAAGCGGCGAAGCATTCGTTCCAGCCCTGCATGTAGCCGCGCGCGTACTCCTCGGCCATTTCTTCGCGGCGGCGGTGCGCGCGTTGCATTTCGAAAACCTGCGCGCGCTCGATCGAAGGCGCGCTCCAGGCGAGACGCACGCGATGCTTCACTTCGCGAAGGATGCGCAGCAGCCAGGCGAACACTGCCGGTGCGTAAACTCCCACGCGCCGCCGAGGCTCGTACCACGCCATGCGCCAGCCGCGCGGGATATTTCCTCCGTGGCCGATTTCCCTGCGAAGCATCCGGGCAAGACTCATGGCTCGCTGCGTCATCGGCGTGTCCTCTCCGGCCCAGCCCCCACGGCCAGCTCGCGGCGCACGGCCTCTTCGCGTTCGGCACGCAGCAGTTGCCAATGGCGGCGCCTTTCGAATTCTTCCTGGGAAGCGACGTGGTGGGCGCTGCGATTGTGGGGTTCGGTTTGCAGTTGGTTTCGAAATTGGTTTTGCCTTTGATTTTCCACAGAAGGAGAATTTTGTGGGTTTATGAATTGATCTGCTATGAATGAACTACTTATCGGCGCGGGAACCTGTTGAAATGCCTCGCGATGATTGCGATTTGCCCCGCACCTCTGCGGACCACCCCCCGCAGATTTGCGGGACCCCTCCGCAAAATTGCGGCCGGGCTGTGGAAATTTCTTGGCCTTCGCGATGCGGATCACCACTCCGCCTTGCACGGCGTCGGTCTCGATATAGCCGTGGCGGCGCAGCGTCTGCATCCAGCGCTCGAGCGTTCGCGCGTTGAAGCCGGTCTCTTCCTCGATTTCGCGGTAGCTGACGGGCTTTCCGCCCAGCACCCACCCGGTCTCGCCGGTCTGGTGCGTCTGCCGAAGGACAAGCCATCCGAAAAGCCAGATCGCCGAGCCCATCCGTTCGTAGTGGCGCGCCTCGAAGAGGACGCCGCGCAACCCCGCGTTGTAATTTTTTTCACGCATCGTTTCGCGCATGGCCCGTAGGCCGCACACCATCGAGCTCTCAGCAATGTCCGCAGTAAGGCACGCGGACGGTACGGAAGCCGCTTGCGGTCTCTTCCGTCATGCGAAGCCTTGTGACTACGCATACCGCTGGCAGGCGTCCGCAAAGGCCGCATGTGCGCACACAGGACTTCCGCAGAGCTGGATCGCCTTCTTTACGGAACTGGCCGTGTTTGCTTCGCGAGGGCAGCTTGCGCGGAATGCGTACTTCCGGCGCTTCCGCTCTCCCGTGGGACCGCTGCTCGCGCATGTAATTGCGGTTGTACTCCCTGCGTGTTCGCCGCCGCTCGCTCTCCGCAGTTTTTGCCATCCGGCGGCTGCGCGGATGCGGAATCGATGGAGCAGGACTCAAGGTTTTCCGCAACCCATCCACCGCAGCGCTGGCTGCAAGAGTGCGGACTTCCGCGCCATTCGCTTCGCTCATTTCGCAGACCCTCCTGGCGACCATCACTTCGCGGGGCCACTGCCTGCTTGCGTTTCCGAGCACTTCATTTTTTTGCGCGTTCGCTCAACTGCTTCGCGCGACACTCGCGTTCCTTTTTGCGGGGTGCTTTTTCGCGCGGGTATCACGAAGGCGACGTGCTGGCTCTCGCGAGCGTTTGCGGCGTGACGATTTTCTGTTGCTACCTGCGCGATCTTTCTTCGTTTTCGATGGAATGCGAACACACAGGGAGGCATTGCCATGCGCATGCAACGTACGACTGTCGAATACTTGCAGAAGACTTCCGACGATGGGCTTGAATCCTTCCAGCTTGCGCGGCTGGATCGCACCGCGAATTTGCGCAAGGAGCTGACGCAGATGGTGATGGATATGGTCGACTCCGAGGTGGAAGCGCGCCTCGCGCGCTGGTTTCTCGATCGGCGGCGGCTGAAAGCCTCTGGCGGTGAGTTCGACGACATCTCCATCGAACTTCCTACCAACAGTTCTGGCGTCCAACTTCTGCTTGGCGATTGTGCCAATGAAAAAAGGCAAACAATCGGAGCGCTGCCTGCTGCCGGAGATTTTTCATGCACGTCCCGCGGTGACGACTCGGGAACAGAACTTGCGCGCACTGCAACGGACACCTGCGAATCAGGCAGTAACGCTGTTGCGCCCCCGGCCGAGCAGGAGCGCGCATCGTGCCTTGTGCAGTTGTCGCTCTTTTCAACCCTGGAAACCACTTGCCTTGCGCCGAGACTGGATGGAGTCGCGACGATGGCAGAACACTCTGCACCGGATGTTCGTGCCATAAGCGAAATGCAGGCCCACGGTACCTTGCCGGTGCGCATCGCCGGTAACCAACTTGCCAGAGCAGAACTCTTGGCGCGATTCACTCGCCCCGATTTCTCGAACCGCCCTGGATTGCTGTGTTCGTCGAACATCCTTGCGTTTCCTCCACCGCACCATTCACGAGCCATTGCGAATCGTGCGAGCCGCGACTTCGCCTCGCCCATCGCGCCTCATCGCTCACGCTCACAGCCTCTTTCAACGCACGTTTCTTCGCGTACCGACGAATGCATTCCCGCCGCGTGCGCCGCGGGCTAATCCTGCTCCTCGCTTGCACGGTCTCGCTTTTTCTTTTGCAAACCACGTGGCAGCGATAGGCCTTTTCACAGTTCCAATTCTTCGTTCATGGCAGCGGATTGCCCGACTGCGAGTTGCGTTACGTGGGCTGCCTGTTTGGCAAAATCACTTCACTGCTTGCCTGGCACCCTCACCGCATCTCTGGCGTCGCGTCACATGAAATGCTTTTCGTCGGGAATGGCGCTGCGCCGTGACCCTTCGACTAAGGCGTTCTTTCTCTTCGCGAAATGTGTACTAGCTGCGTTATTACCCGGTCTTCCAATGATTGCCACTCTAGCTTTTTTATCGAAGATGCGATCTTTGCTCTGCTTGTCGCTGCACTCTCCCGTCCGTTGACGCCTCGTCTTCACCACCCCGGCGGACAAGCTCTCGTCGACGTATTGCCCGCGCACTGGTTTGCTTCGCTCATTCGTTCTTCCCGAGTTTTTCTGTGCGCCGCCCTGTTTATTCCACATCCGGCCCTCACCACTTCGGTAGACAAGCTCTCGCCGTGGTCTCACCTGTTCACTCATTCGGGCTTTTTACTTTCTTCTCTGCTACTGCACCGCGCTCGCCACAAAGTTCCAATCAATCGTTTCCTGTATCTCATGCCTAACCCTTTGGTTGGCATCATTGCCCGCCCCTCATGTTTCACTGCTCTCTTCCCATTTCTCTGGCTGCATCATCATCGTCGTTCGGTTCGCGTCGATTCCTGGCGTCGCCTCGGCATCGTCCCGTTCGTAACCGCCCCTGCACGCCCCGCAGGTTACGCTTCAACTGCATCACGCTTCGCTTAAAGCCCATCGTCTCCGCGCACCCTCTCGTTTGCTGCAAGACGTTCTCGTTTGTCCTCACACGGCGAATTGCTCTTTGGCAGGATTCCGTCGCTCAAGCGCGGCCACTGCTCTTCTTCACGACTCCCCCATCACGACTCGATCGCTCGTTCTTCGCACGACACCCTCGGCGCCATTCGCTTCAGCCCTTCGCTTTCACATCTCCCATTCGCTCCCACTTGTGCTACTCCCCTCCTCGAACCAAGTATTCATTGCGAAGGTGGATTGTGTTAAACAAAGTGGACCGTGCACGACATAAGTCGGCAAACAGTTTCGTGTAGCGGAGCATCCGTCGTGACCGTGTGGTCCAGGGAGTGTTAAAACCACATTGCGTGTCCGTGCTCAGTGGTACGGAGCGAGCCGCAGTATCGAACACGCAGAAGGAAGACGAAGCACACGTGCGTTAGAGAATAGTCGACAGACCGAGCTAGGCGAGGTTTGTCCAGAGGGATACATGCAATCCCACTGAGAAAAGATAGTGCAAAAGGGCATACAAACGAAATTGCGAATATGCCTGCGAAAATGAGTTAGCGCCGGCGGGGAACGAATGCTCCTTTGAGAAGTCGAACGACAGGACTCGAAGCAGGTCGCGCTTCAATGGCGACGATATCAAAACGAGTCGAGGCGGCGCCGCGATCGATGCGATATGCGCGCATGAAAGCGCCTGCCATACGGACAAGATGTTTTCTCTTACGCCAATCGACAGCGTCCTCAGGCCGCCGAGACTCTTCGGCTGAAGAATCTCGAGTTTTTACCTCGATGAAGGCAAGAATTGATCCATCGTAACCCACCAAATCGATTTCGCCCTTCAGATAGGGCACTCTGAAGTTGCGCGCAATCATCGTGTAACCCTGCCGCCTGAGATACCAATAGGCGTATGTCTCGCCACGAATTCCTGTGCGACGAGCGCGCTCCTTAGGTAATTCGCCCGCCAATGGAGCAACTAATCCGCGCCGCGCGCGGATGCGAATTGCAGCGAAAATCAGGTTCGCGAACATCGACTGTTTCCGAGTCCTTTGCGTTCCCGCGAGAATATACAGCAACGATCGGCATGAGTCGAGAAGATGAGTATCAGCCCATCTCGCCAAATGTGAAATAGTTATCTACAACGTTATATAGATACTTATGTATTTATACAGTGGAGTACACTTTTATTTCGGGTGCTTTGCGAGTTCGTATTGTATGAACTGATCGAGGAGCGTTCTATCGCCTCCCACGTCCGGCCGGCCGTTCACATACACAGTGGGAGTGCTCGTCACTCCGAGCGAGATGGCCTCGTCGCGATCGGCCTCGACAGCCTTCTTGGGAGCATCGGAGGCAAGACAAGCTTTGAAGGCATTGACGTCGAGGCCAGCATCGGCCGCAAATCCGCTGAGCTTGTCCCATACATTCTCAGGCGATATCAAATCCTGATTCTCGAAAATTGCATCGTGCACTTTCCAGAATGCTGCCGGCGATTGCATGTAGGCACAACGGGCGCCAATCGCCGCTGTTTCCGCCCAGGGATGAATCTGCGTCAGGGGAAAATCTTTGTAGACGAATCGCACCTGTGGATATTCGGGTTCAATCGTCTTGAAGGCTTCGTATAATTCGCGGCAGTGCGGACATTCGTAGTCGCCATACTCAACCACTACCACGCTGGCATCCGCTGGTCCCTTTGAGGGGCTGCCGTCGAGATGAATCTTGGCGCGCTCGTCCGCGAAGGGATCCACAGACGTATCAAACATATCGCCGCGAAATATAGTCTTGCCATCTTTGCCGACGTAGACGCTGCCCGCGTCCGTCTGCCCGTTCATCGTGACGCGGACGGGAACGGTATAGAAATCAGTCGAAGGAGAAGGCTGCAAAGGACCAAGATCGACTTGTGCGTCCGGGCCCCAAGCGAAGAGTTCTCGCAGAAAAGCCTCTGTATTCTTAAGGAGCGCGGCCTGCCCCTGGGTCGCGGAGGCGCCTGAAGCAGGGGGCTGAGTTGCAGGAGCTTGCCCTGATGTTGAGAGCGCTCCTGCGAGGAAGGCTGCAGCCAGGAAAAATGCGCATGAACGTTGCATATCGCCTCCGGATCAATTGAAAGCAAGACAGTGTACAAACCACAGATGCAAGTTGGAAGAGTGGAGTTGGCAGCAATTGCAACCGCCGAGATCCCTCGTCGTCGCAAAGGCGCGCGATTTTCGCGCAATCCACGGGCGCAAGCGCGAAAATCCGGCCGCTCCTCCTCGGGATAACAACGTGGGAGGCCGCAGGAGAAGTGGGATGTCAACAGAGCGGACGCCGCCTCGCAATCTCGCTAAACGGCAAATTTTTGTGCCAAGGGAAACCGACGGCCCACGGAAAATGCCTTCGATGTGACCTTTAAACCTGGAGGCGCCTGCTTACGTTTGTACTCATTCTGATCAACGCGGCGGGCGACGGAGCGGACCAAATCGAGTGGGAATTCATAGCGGTGGGCGATTTCTTCAGGACTCTGCAAATCCTCCACATACGCCTTCAAAATCCGGTCGAGGACATCGTAAGGAGGAAGCGTGTCCTGATCCGTTTGATTAGGGCGAAGCTCCGCAGACGGCGGTTTCGTGAAAGATTCACGAGGGATTCTGTGACGAACCTGGTTCGCATATCGAGCGAGTTCATACACCATCGTTTTCGGGATGTCGGAAATGACGGCCAGCCCACCGGCCATATCTCCATACAAAGTGCAATAGCCGACAGCCATCTCAGATTTGTTTCCCGTGCTCAGAACCATCGAACCGAATTTGTTCGACAAAGCCATCAGAAGGTTGCCGCGGATGCGCGCCTGGATGTTTTCTTCGGTGGCATCTTCGGGCAGTCCCGCGAACGGGCCCTTCAACGTTTCGCGGTAGCTTTCAAAGGCGCCAGCGATCGGCAGAGTGAGAAACTCGATGCCGAGATTTTCGGCAAGACAGCGCGCGTCGCGAATGCTTCCTTCCGAAGAATAGGGTCCCGGCATTGCGACCCCGGTGACATTCTCCAAGCCGAGGGCTTCGACAGCGATCGTGGCAACCAGGGCGGAATCGATTCCACCACTCAATCCAACGACGGCCTTATGGAATCCACACTTGCGCACATAATCGCGAGTCCCCACGACGAGCGCCCGATAGACAGCTTCCAATTCGTCGGCCGGCTGCGGGCGAATCTCTCCCTCGCCTGAGACGGTATCGAAGATCACCAAGTCTTCGTCGAACGCCTTGGCGAGAGCGCCGATCCGGCCCGCAGGAGTGAAACCAACACTCGAACCGTCGAAGATGAGGCTGTCGTTTCCACCCACCTGGTTGACGTAGACAACAGGCACGCGCTGCTCGCGGGCGATGGTGCTGAGCATATCCAGGCGCAGGCTGCGCTTGTCGAGGGTGAAGGGAGAAGCCGAGATGTTGATGATGACCGAGCTTCCCTGCCCCATGAGTTCGACAACCGGGTCGCGCGAATAGAGCCGCTGGGTCCAGAAATTCTTGTCGTTCCAGCAATCCTCACAGATCGTGATGCCCAGGTTTTCAGCTCCGAGACGGAATATATGCTGCGACTGTCCGGGCTGAAAATAGCGGGATTCGTCAAAAACATCGTACGTGGGGAGAAGCATCTTGCGCTGCTCAAACTGGATTTTCCCGTCGGCGAGAAGCGCAGCTGAGTTGGAAACCGGCTTACCCGTCGTGTCTTCCGCTTCGCCGATATAGCCAACGATGGAAGGGAGTGAGATGGCCTTCGCCAAACGCGCCAGTTGTTTCAGGTTCAATTCGGCAAAATCAGGACGCTCGGCCAAGTCCTGCGGAGGATAGCCGCAGAGACAAAGCTCGGAAAAAACCGCCAAGTCTGCGCCAAGATTTTTCGCGTTTCGGGCGAGTTCCAGGATGCGATCCGAATTGCCTTCGAAATCACCGACGGTGGGATTGAATTGCGCGAGAGCAATTTTCATGGGACGCGTCAGAAACTAGTCGCAGAGATCCCCTTGCAAGAAAGCAGGACACGAATTGCGTTTTTTTCAAACGACTCTATACGCCATTGCCGGCTGCAGGCAAACGAAAGGGCCGACGAGAGGCTGTGAACGCTACGCGCAGCACTCGCCGGCCCACAAGATCTGAGGCCTACTGCAACCGACTCCTTTACGTTAGACGCTAAAAGAGGAGCCGCAACCGCAGGTGGACTTGACGTTAGGATTGTTGAATTTGAAGCCGGAGCCCTCGATGGTTTCGATGTAGTCGATGGACACCCCGTCGAGATACATCTCGCTCATCTGATCTACGAGCACTTTCAGGCCGTCAAATTCGTAGATATTGTCCGACGCCTCGTTCACCTGATTTTCAAACGCCATGTGGTAGCTGAAACCCGAACAGCCGCCGCCAACGACCGCGACGCGCAAGCCCGCCGGAACAGGCGTCTGCTGGGTGAGAATCTCTTTCACCTTCGTCACAGCCACCGGAGTAAGTTGAACCATGTCTCCATGCCTCCCAGAATTGCAGGCGCCCGCAGCGCCTCGCCTTACCAAGACATTATATCAGATGCAGGCAAGCGGAAGTTGATTCGTGAGCGCTCCACCCGTGGAACAGATAAGTTAACTTGGGCTTTTTGATATCCCCTCCCAACCCCCGCCGCGAGGTGTGCGCCGTTCCGGTGTCGAGATTTCTCGTCGTTGCCAAGACGCCGATTTTCGCGCGAACCGGAGCATAAGCGCGGAAATCGGGGTGCTCCTCCTCGAAATAACAACCTTGGGAGCTGAAGAAGGAAAAGCATGTCAACAGAGCAAGTTAACACTCGCAGTTATCAGGAAACACATGAGATTGGCCGATTGTGAAGCGGGGCTGCAACCCCTAGAATGGAAGCGGCAAAATCCTTCACCAGAAAAGGGCATAAGGGGCGATGACACATACGATTACGCTGATTCCCGGCGACGGAATTGGTCCTGAAATTACCGCCGCGGTAAAGCAAATCCTGGCAGCTTCGGAGGTGGTGATCAATTGGGACGAGATCCCGCCGCGCGAAGAGTTTGAGAAGAAGGGGCTCGACTATCTAAAGTCAGGTGTCATCGAGTCCATTCGGAAGAATGCCGTGGCGCTGAAGGGCCCGATGATGACCGAGGTGGGGGGAGGCGGCCGAAGCATCAACGTAGCGCTGCGACAGACACTCGACCTCTATGTGAACCTTCGTCCTGTACGGAACCTTGAAAGCGTTCAGGCGCGCTTCACCGATGTGGATATCGTGCTGATCCGCGAAAACACCGAAGACCTTTACGCCGGACTTGAGCACACCGTCGTGCCCGGTGTGGTGGAGAGCCTGAAAATCATCACAGAAAAAGCCTCGACCCGGATCGCACGTTACGCGTTTGAGTACGCGCGTAAATTCGGCCGAAAGAAGATCCACGCAATCCACAAAGCGAACATCATGAAGCTCTCGGACGGGCTTTTCCTGACGTCGATCCGGAAGGTCTCAACGGATTTTCCCGATATCGAATACAAGGAAATGATCATCGACAACGCCTGCATGCAGATGGTGCTCGACCCGCATCAGTTCGACATGCTTCTGCTGACGAATTTTTATGGCGACATCATGAGCGACCTCGCGGCGGGGCTTGTGGGCGGGTTAGGAGTCGTGCCGAGCGGAAATATCGGAGCGGATTCGGCGATTTTTGAGGCGGTTCACGGGACGGCACCGGACATCGCCGGGCGTGGGATCGCAAATCCAACGGCACTCCTGCTGAGCGCCATCATGATGCTGCGCTACCTGGGGGAGATTCCCGCGGCCGACAAAATCGAGAATGCCTTGCACGAGGTCTATCACGAGGGGAAATCGCTGACCAAAGACGTGGGGGGAGCGGCGTCAACGGCCCAGTTTGCAGATGCCCTCATCCGAAAAATGACCGCCTGACATTCAGTTTTTTGCCGCGATCCAACGGAGGCAGGCGCGCTCAAGGCCTGTCCGATGGGACAGGTACGCGCGGAGCACCACAGAAACGGCCGGGTCTTTTGACCTCGTAGCAATTGTTACACTGATTTGGAATGGACCTTGGGATTTGCGCCTCAAGTCCGAGGTCTGAAATCACACGGAGGACGACGATGGCTTCTCCGGACTATTACAAGCTGATTTACAAGATTTTGAGCTGGTCGACGATGGTCGGGCTTGTCGCGACCCTCGTGCTGGTTCTCCGAAAGTCTCCGCCGCCGGATGTGCCGTTCAATGCAACGGCCGCGGCCACGGCGGAGAAGAAGCTCGAAGCAGCAGACGAAGCGCATGCTGCCGGACGTCCGGCGCAGGTGTCTCTCGACCGGACAGAATTGAATTCCTATTTGCAGCAGAACCTGCAACTGGCTCCCGGCGGAGATTCTTCTTCGGCCTCTTCTTCAACGGCTCCGGACACCAAAGCTCCAGGCTCGCCAACCGACCCTGGCGAAGCGACGACAGCCGGCTCGGGAGACCCCCTGGCACAATTTTCCGGCGGGGACCAGCCTACACTCGAGCAGGTCCAATCTTCGGTAAAGGACGTGAAGGTCGATATGGACGGAGATTTGGTGAAGGCCTACGTCATTTTCGGCTTCCACGGCAAGGATTTGTCGCTTGAGCTGGACGGGCACCTGCACTCGGAAGGCGGATATCTGAAATTCGATCCAGTTGCGGGGAAGCTCGGTTCCCTGCCGCTGCCGCAATCGACCCTGCAAGCCGCCGTCGACAAGTTGATGAACTCACCGGAAAACCGCGACAAGTTGAAGCTGCCGGACGGAGTCAGCGGCCTGGACGTGGAAGACGGTCAAGCGAAGGTGACTTACGGCAATCCGTGATTTGCCGGAGTGGAGAAAACTCACCCCCGAAGGCTGATTCAACTGCCTCTGCGGTTATTCCTCGAAATGCCCTTGGCGAGGCGTCCGCCGTTCCGGCGCCGAGATTCCTCGTCGTCGCAAACCCGCTCGATTTTCGCGCAATCTCAGAATGTAGGCGTGAAAATCGATCTGCTCGTTCTCGGAACGACAATCTTGCGAGAAGTGGAAGGAACAGGATACCAGCAGAGCCACGCACTGGCTCACGACGGGTAAATCGGTATGTAAATGCGATAGAGCAGCAGGTAGATGATTACGCCAGTAACCGAGACATACAGCCAGAGAGGAAGGGTCCAGCGCGCGATGGCGCGGTGAGAGCCATAGCGCCCGCGAAGGGCATACGAGAGCGTGATGAGAATCAGCGGGAGGTTGGCAATCGCCAGAATTGTGTGCGGAATAAGAAGAATGAAATAGACCGGACGAATCCAGCCATGGCCGCCAAACCTGACAATGCCCGCATGGAAATGGTAATAGAGATAGAACCCGAGAAAAGCGGCGGAGAGAACAAACGCGGTAATCATCGAGGCGCGGTGCCAAGGAATCTTTCCCCGGCGGATGAAGTAGTAGCCCGCAACCAGAAAGACGGTACACCCGCCGTTGAGCGCGGCGTTTAGGGCAGGGATGGATTCCAGAGGAATGAATGCCGTCATCGATTCAATTTGTCGACAATCATCCAGGCGAGGAGAACCGGGATATGCGCAACCGTGGCGTGCATGAGCCATTTGGCGCGAACGTTGGTGCGGTGGCGAGCGGCCCAAAGCGATACCTGCAAAAGCAACATGCCAAGAACGAGAGCGCCGAAGAAGTACGGAATGCCCGCCATGCCGACGACAGCGGGAAGGAGGCTAATAGGGACGAGGATAGCGCTTGTGCCCACAATCTGGCGAAACGTGGCGTCACCCTGCGGATCAACCGTAGGCAACATGCGAATTCCGGCGCGCGTATAGTCCTCGCGGTACATCCAGGCGATCGCAAGAAAATGCGGGAACTGCCAGAAGAAAAGAATCGCGAACAAAATCCACCCGCCGAGCGATAGCGAGCCGCGAGCCGCAGCCCAGCCGATGAGCGGCGGCAACGCTCCGGGAAAAGCTCCGATGGCTGTGGCGAGAGTAGTGCGCGTCTTGAGCGGGGTGTAAATGCCCAGATAGACGACGCTGGTGGCGAGTCCGAGGAAGGCGGCGAGAAAATTCGCAGCCACGGCGAGCCAAAGCGTCCCGACGGCGATCAGCACGAGGCCAAACCTGAGAACCTCCGGCGGCTGAAGAACACCCACAGGCAACGGCCGCTGTGCCGTGCGGCGCATCCGCGAATCCATGTCGCGCTCAATATACTGGTTTAGAGAGGCTGTACCTGCAGCCACGAGCGTGGTTGCTAGGAGTGTGTTGAAGAGACACGACCAGTTGAGCGGGCCTGTGGAGCCTAGGTAGAAGCCGGCGATCGTGGTGATGACGACGAGAAATGTTACGTCGGGCTTGGTGAGGACTACGTAAGCCCACGGCTTCACAGAGGTGATCGCAGTGGCACGCTCAGAGCTCATCGGCTAGGCCCCCGATCCGTGGACGTGCGCTCCGCCCGAGCTGGAAGACGGCGAGGGGACGCCCGCAGGAACGGCCGCGTTGCCCGGACCAGGAATTAATCGCGCAGCCTTCAGGGTGAGGAGCACACATGCGGCCAAGAGGAGCGCCCCGCCAAGAACATGCGCCACAGTCAGAATCACGTAGGTGAAGGTCGGCTGCACATCCGTGAGCGCTTTTTGGACCGCCCAGTACGCAGCGAACCCAAGAAGCACTTGAATGCCGAATGTGGCGTGAAGAAGGACGACTCCTTTACGAATATCGGAGTCGCCGGCAAAACGCTTCTTCGCAACGGCGGCCGTCCAGATCACAAAGCCAGTGACGAACAGGAACCCTATCAGGTGAGGCAGAATTCCCCAGGCGCCGTGGCGAAAGCCCGCGCCGAGAATCAACTGAACGACGATTACAAGCGTCGTGACGATTCCGGCGGTGACGAGGCGCGGCGAGCCAGTTTCCGACAGGCGCGGAGTGGAGCGCTGCCACCAAGGGCTGATAACCATCGCGAGAATGACGAGCGTGATGAAGTAGATTTGCGCGAGCGTCGCATGCGCCGTGGCGGAAATGGCCGGATAGCCCTCCAGAACGCGGAAACCGCCCAACAGCGCCTGGGCGATGATCAGCAGAAGAGCGGTCCATCCAAGTCGGTGCGCGACTTTGGTCGAAGAGTTCCATTTGGAACGAGCGACCGCAATCGCCAACGCGAGAGTGAGAAGCGACACGATAGCAGCGATCACGCGATGGGCATACTCGTAGCGGATGCCACCGATCAGCGGAGGAATGATCCTGTGATATGCGAGCGGCCAATCGGGCACGGAATCTGCTGCGAAGTTGCTGGTGACGAGGGCGCCGGCCATAAGAAGCAAGATTGTCAGCCAGCAAGTGATGACAGCAAGACGATAAACGGCAGGGTGCTGCGAATCTCCCATTTCGTTTGTGATTCCCTTCCCTGTTGCCAGAAGAGCGTATGAACCGGAACGGGTAAATCCGGCCTCACAGATTACAACGAGAGACGTCTCCAGCGCCACAGGGTTGGAGATGTTTGTGGAAATGGATTTGTCAGCGCCGGAGCCTGTCCATATAATTCCCGACTCTGGAGAATCGAAGGATTGGGAGAGAGCGGGAAGCTATATGCGAATCCGGGTTTATGCAGACAAAGCCTCGTTAAGCAAGGCTGCAGCCGCACAGGCAAGCACAGCCATACGCAAGGCTATTGCAGAGAATGGCGAAGCGCGCGTGATCGCCGCGACGGCGGCCTCGCAATTTGAGTTCCTAGGTGCATTGACCAAGGCGCCGGACATCGACTGGAAACGAGTGGAGGTGTTCCACCTGGATGAGTACGTCGGCCTGCCCTTCACGCATCCCGGCAGCTTCCGCAAGATGCTGGTCGAGCACTTGATTCGGAAGACGGGTATCGAGAAATATCACCTACTAGATGGCGAAGGAGAAGTTGGAGCGACACTGCGAAGGGCCGGAGAGGCCGTCGCATCGCGGCCGATCGACGTCGCATTTCTCGGCATCGGTGAAAACGGCCATATTGCATTCAACGACCCGCCGGCGGATTTTGAAACGGATGCGCCCTATCTGATTGTCAACCTCGATGAGGCGTGCAGACAACAACAGGTGGGCGAAGCGTGGTTTGCGGATATTTCACAAGTTCCGAACCAGGCGATTTCGATGTCCGTCAAACAAATTATGAAGGCCAAAGAGATTCTGGCAGTCGTGCCGGACACACGCAAGGCGGAGGCTGTGAAGGCTTGCTTCGAGGGGGAGATCAGCCCGATGGCTCCGGCCTCGATTTTGCGAACGCACGCGAACGCGACGATCTACCTCGACAAGAACTCGGCCGCTTTGCTTTCACCGGATATTCGCATTCGCGGGCAAGGAGAATAGTCTCTACAAGGCCTCGAACAGACGCGAGACTCGAACCCCATGGACACAGCCGGGCGGATTTCTTCGACGAAGAAACGGAAATTCCCGGCGCTGCGCTGGCAGATCTGCATACTTCTTTTTGCTTCCACTGCCATCAACTACATCGACCGGCAAACCGTCTCGCTTCTTGCACCCTATTTGAAGCTTGAATACCACTGGACAAACACGGACTACGCAAACCTGGTGGTTGCGTTCCGCGCTGCCTACACGATTGGGCAAACCGCATTTGGCAGGCTTATCGACCGCATCGGCACAAGACGCGGACTGAGCCTGACCGTCGCCTTTTATTCGGCGATTTCTATCCTGACCTCGCTGGCAAGGGGCTTTTTCAGCTTTGCGATGTTTCGATTCCTTCTGGGCGGGGCGGAATCCGCAAATTGGCCGGCAGCAACGAAAGCCGTTTCGGAATGGTTTCCGAAACACGAACGGGCGCTGGCCGCTGCGTTCTTTGACAGCGGGTCTTCGATTGGAGCTGCGCTCTCACCATTGATCGTCCTTGAAATCTATTTTCACTTTGGCTGGAGGACGGCAATCGCCATTCCCGGCGCGCTCGGATTCCTTTGGTTGCTTGCGTGGCGACGGGTTTATCCAGAGACGGCGCCGGAAGGACCGCTGGACGATGGCGAAGAGGCTGCATCTGCGAAACAATCTCCCGATATACGGGAGAGAAGTCGAATGAAGCGCCCTTGGCTGGATTTGCTGAAGCTGCCGCAGACATGGGGGACAATCGTTTCAAAGACGTTCGCGGATCCGGTCTGGTTTTTTGTGACGGACTGGTTCCCGATATACCTGCTGGCAAAGGGCATAAATTTGAGAAGCAGTCTCACGGCGATCTGGATTCCCTTCGTCGCTGCCGACGCAGGAAACCTATTCGGCGGCGCGGCATCCGGATATCTCATCAAACGGGGATGGCCGCTCGGGCGTGCCCGAAAGGCCGTGATCGTCTTCGGCGGAGTCGGCGTGATGGCCCTGATTCCGACCATCTTTACAACCAACCTTTACGCGATTGCGCTTTTGTTTGGTCTCGCGACATTTGCCTACGGCTCGTTTACGACAATCGCAAATGTATTGCCGGCTGATCTCTACCATGACGATTCCGTGGCGACGGTGAGCGGCATGAGCGGAACGGGTGCGGGACTGGGAACGATCGTGGCGTTCGAACTGATCGGGAGGTTCACGGACATGCGCCACGCGGCCGCAACGCACTCGTTTGATCCGATCTTGGTTGCCGCGGGGCTGATTCCCTTCCTTGGGATGCTGCTAATCCTCGCTCTCGTGAGGAATACGAAAGCGACCGAACAGGGGCTGGTCCGAAAGATATGACAGCGGAGCCTGGGGGGAGGATGCTAAAAGCCCTCGCGCTCGATTACCGTGAGAACTTTGCTGACCGGCGACTGCGTCTTGCCAGCCGCTGTGCTTGGCAGGTTTGGGGTTATCTTGCGAACGACGAACTCCTGCAATAGGTTCGCCGCGGCGGTCGCTCCGATTCCAATTAGGGCGTTTTCAAACGTCAAGCCGACGCCGTTGCGGTTCTGGGCTGGATAATAGAGGTTGGAAATGCCGCCCGCGGCCAAGCTCCCCAGGATATTCGAATAGTTGACCTGCCATCGCTTGTTGTCGCCCTTGCAAATCACCGAGTTGGCGATGGCATACAGCGCGCGAGAGCGAAACGTTCCCGTGCCCTTGTAAAAATACCTCGGGTCCTGTTTCAGCAAAGACGGCAAGATAGCGCCACCGATGAATGTTCCCGCCACCAGATCGGCGTAAGAGGCGCCGAAGCGCTTGCCATAGCCCTGCGCACCCTGACCGTATCCGCTGTTGAAATTGCTTGCCTGCTGAACGCCGGCGACCGCACCTGTAATGATGAACGTCACCGGATCGATTGTCGTTCTCCAGGCAAGCTCAAATTTCTGCTTCGGCGTGAGAGGCGCGGTATCGTCCCCCAGATAGGTGACGTAGAAATTCGGAACGACGCCGAATACGCGCTGCTTTTCTTGCTGCTTGATCTGATCTTCAGCGATCTGCGCCTGCGTTGGCGCGACGTGGACTTCCGTCACTTCCGTCGCGACTTTGAGGGTGAGCGGCGGAACATTGTAATTCTCTCCCGCATGTAGCTCTCCGGCGATTGTCAACGTTTCGAAGCCTTCCGCCGCCACTTTGAGCCGGAAACTTCCCGGAGCACTAACCGAGAACGAAAACCGCCCCACTTCGTCCGTGAGAACCTGCAGCACCGGAGCGCCGCTCCGATCCAAAAGAGAGACCTGCGCACCCTCTACCGGCGCGCCCGTGACGTCGATGACCGTTCCGGAAATCTGAGCAGTATTGTTGCCGTCCCGCGGAATGTTTAGCGAATTCGTCGAAGGAGGCGCTTGCGTCTGGGCCGCCGGAGCATTGTTTCGCGACTCCGGCAAGGCAGATGGTTCCTGAGGACGCGCTGAAGCTTTGGATGTGAAACAAAGGACAGCGAAGGCCACAAGAAACAGCGAAAAAGCGCGACGAAGAGGAATGATCGCCTTCCCACTCCAACGCTCCCGCACCCTGTTTTCCTTCGTCCTGGCCACTTGGATCATTCTATAGCCTTCTCATGCATCTCCGTCATTCCCCGCACGCGGCATTTCCCGAGCAACACTAAGAATGCCGGGCAAAGGAAAGAATAGTTCCCCAAAATCTCAATAAGATGCAGTTCCGGCATGATAGGTGAAAGAAACGGAAGGTGACGAATGCGGTGCCACTACGACTGACTGGTCGAGCGTCCCATAACGTTCATGCCAAACCTCAATTTCGTAGGCTCCGGGTGGAAGATTGCCTATCTTGAATTTCCCCGACGTATCCGTGACAGCAAAAAAGGGATTGTCGAAGACAAATGCGTAGCTTCTCATCCAAGGATGCACGTTGCAGACGATCGGTATCATCAGCTCGGGCTCTGCGAACACTTGAAAAATCGACGCTCCAGGCGGATCTGTTTCGTTCCACGACGAGTTGGCGTGCGGCATGGAGTGAACGTTGTGGTAGGTCGCGTCACTGTTGTGCAGTTCCAGCCGCTGTCCCACCATGAGGGCGACTACCCTGGGTTGGAAGAAACAGCCGGACTGATCCAAGCGTACAGCTGCCGAGGGCGGCTCAAATTTGCGGGAGCCCAGACCCATTCGAAAAAAAACTACCACATCGGCAAGGCCGCCTTCCGGTCCTTTGGCAACATCCGAGAACTGCAGCGGCCTCGGGTGCACCTGTTGGCAAGCAGGATCGGCGGACATATCGATCTGCCGTGGCGAAGGAGGCGAACCATCGAGCTTGACGATTCCTGAAAGAGTCGAAGCTGTGGCGGGATTGATCGAGGCGGCAGTACCCGAACCTGCAGTTCCAGAAGAAGAGAAGCGGGATCGGGGAAAATTTGTACCGGGACCACAGCCGACAACGAGAAGAACACAAAAAAAGAGCGCTGGGAGAGTCTTCATCCGGTGAGAAACGAGCATGGCCGAAAGAATAGTGTAGCAGTTGAATTCAACAAGGGCCATGGAACAAGGAGATTCCACAAGGGCCGGTTTCAGTGTCCCGCAGCCTGCGTTCGCTTTCGCAGCGAAGTGGCAGAAATGACAAGGATCATCAGGAGTGTAATCACCAGCGAAGAGGCGATGCGCCCTAGCGCCAAACCACCCTCTTGATGCGGTTTTGTGAGCGTGTCGCCAAGCGTGGCTCCGAGCGGTCGCGTGAGGACATAAGCCGACCAGAAGAGAACGCTGCCGGGCAGCCGCGTCAGGAAATGTGCAGCGGCGACTAAGGCAATGAGTCCTGCGAAGATCAACGCGCCGCGCTCGAACCCCATGCCGGCAGTAGAGGCCGTAAAGTCGCCGAGAGCGGTCCCCAACGTGTTGGAGACTAAAATTGTGACCCAATAAAAAATTTCATTCTTAGGCGTCGTCACAATGTCGACGGCAATCGCACCCGTAGCAAAGTGCCATACAACCAGAATGGCGACGACGAGAGCGAAGAGCATAGCTGAGGACTTTACGTATCCGAGACCCACAGTGCGGTCCAGATAATCGGACGTGGTCGTGCCAACCGTTGTCGTGGCGACGACAACAGCCCAGTAGTAGAGAGGATGATAGCGCTTGGAGCTGATTTGAGCCGTCAGGGCGAGGCAAAAGAAGGCAAGAAATATAAGGCTGCTGACGGCGTAACCCAGCTTCAGGGTCATGGAAAGAGCGTCGCCACCTGTTTCACCAACAGTCGTGGCAAGAATCTTCGCCACCCAGAATGCCAATGTGGCTTGCGGGACCTTGCTCAAAATGGCTTTGGCGTCGAGCGCCTTCTCAACTGTCAACCACTACCTCCTGAACCAACCGACGGCGAGCGGGCCGGCTCTTAGATGAGTCCGCCAGGAATGTTTATCGAAAGTCGGGTGGCGTGCTAATAGCCCCGTAAGCTGCAACTCGCCAGTTCAAAAGGAAAAAAGAGACGCGACTCCCTGTCGTCCTTAACTTGCGACGGAGGCTAATCCAGCGCGAATTCCAACGGAACGGAGAACGAGATCGGCCATGGCGCGAATCAAAAGCGGTGAATCATTAAGCGCGGGCATGAGATGAAAATCGGTCACGCCAAGGTGTTCCGCTTCATGACGCGCTTCGATATTGATCTCATGCAGCGTTTCGATGTGGTCGGTAAGAAAGGCGATTGGAATCACCAGCATCCGCTTCACGCCCTCATGTGCAAGACGCTCGATCGTTGCTGTCAGGGACGGCTCAAGCCACTTCTGCGGCCCGACTTTGCTCTGGAAGCACAGCGTGTGTGTGTTCGGCCAAGCGCCCAGCTCGCGCACCAGATCTACCGTCTGCTGGATCTGCCTGGCATATGGATCGCCCTTTTCCACAAGAACCAGAGGCAAGCCGTGAGCACTGAAGACCAGATGCACGCCGTCCGGGTTTGGAATGCGCCGCAAAACCGAATTCATGCGGTCCGTAATCGCGGCGAGGTAATCCGGGTGATCGTAAAAGGTCTCGATGAGATGAACCGGAGTGGCGGGCTTGTAAAGCCTGTTCCATTCCTTCAGGCTCGATCCGGTCGTCGCCATCGAATACTGCGGATAGAGAGGCAGCAGGACCAGCTCGTCAAAGGGCTCGGATTGCAGCCGGGCAATTGCCTCTTCCGTGTTCGGGTGCCAGTAACGCATGGCCACGATGCAGCGGGCGTCCATCACGGGACGCAACGCCGCTTCCAGTGCTGAGGCTTGTTGCCCCGTGAGCCTGCGGATGGGAGAACCGCCACCGATGGCGGCGTAGTTGAGCCGCACCTTCTTCGAGCGCGTGATGGAAATCAGCTTTGCCAGCGGTTTGCGGGCAAGAAATGAGCCGGGAAAATTGATGATGTCGGGGTCACAAAAAAGATTGTAGAGAAAGGGCTCGACAGCTTCCTGCGAGTCCGGCCCACCGAGCTGGAAAAGGACCACCGCGACTCTTTTCGTGCCGGCCATGGCGAAATTATACAACGGCGTGCGCGTCAGTGCTCGCTCAGTTGGCGCCGCAGCCGTTCCACCTCTTCACGCAGGCGCGATAGGCGCCGCGCAACAGAAACTTCGTACACGAAGAATACAGCCCACACAACCATCCAGGCGATGAACAGATTGTCAAAATTCTTCATCGTTTGAAGTCTCCAAGCCTTCCCCGTGATTGCAGCACATACAGGGTGCCTCCAAACTCGAAAATCCCTGCCCCGTCAGTCTCCCGAATCTCCTGCCGGAATCGCAGACCGGGATTCGATTTCAAGCCGCAGGCCGTCCGCTTCGCGACGAAGAAGCTCGAGCCTATACCGGTCGATCAGCACAAGCACCATGACGGCAAGCACGGCAATTACGCAGACCAAAAGCACCTTGGCCATGATTGGGTTGAGCCCCGAATTCTTGCCGCCGAGAATCACCGGCTGGGGATGCTGCGTCCGCCACAGGCGGTTGGACATATAGACCAGCGGCACATCGAGAAACGCAAAAATCCCAAATACAGCGGAAAGAGTCGCGCGGCGAGCGGGCTCATCCAACAGCCCCCGCAAGAGAAGATAGGAGATGTAGAGAAGCCAGAGGATAAACGTTGTGGTAAGCCGCGCGTCCCACGTCCACCAAATTCCCCATACGGGGTGCGCCCAAAGCGGCCCCGTGATAAGACCGATGGTGCAGGACATAATTCCGACTTCGGCGGCGGAGACGGCAAGGGCGTCGTATTTTTCGCGGCGCGTGGCAAGCCAGCCGATATTCGCGACGAAAACCACCGTAAACGCCGTGAAGCAGGCAATCCAGCTGGGCAAGTGAAAATAAAAAATCCGCTGGATAGCGTGCATCGTGGCTTCGTCCGGCGCGATGAATAGCGCAGCGTACCCGGCAAACATAATGAGGGCGCCGAGGGCAACCGCAATCAGGATTCGGAGTTTCATGTGCTAGGGCGCTTATTCCTCCAGCAGATAATCGCATAAAATCCATGACGCTGTCAGAAAGACAACGTCAAAACCAGCAAGAACCGATAGCCATGTCCTATCCAGAGCGGGCGGATCGGCAAACAAAGACGCCGTCGCTTCCACGGCCGCAATCAATAGCGGCGCGAGAATCGGCAGCAAGAGAAGCGGCAAGAGCAGCTCCCGCATCCGCGCGTGCGCAGAAACCGCGGAAAAAACGGTTCCGGTAATCACGAGCCCGGCATCGCCGAGAAACAGCACTACAATCAGCCGCCAGACGATTCCAGCGAGCGACACGTTGTAAAGAATGGAGAATACCGGCACAAGAACACACTCTGCAATTGCAAGGAAAAGAAAGTTGGCGAGCATTTTTCCCAAGACCAGGGCAAACGGAGGAACCGGGGCCAGACGGAGAGCGTCGAGCGTGTCGTTGGCCTGCTCGCGGGCGAAGGAAGGATTCAACATCAGCGAGCCTGCGAACAAGAATGCGATCCACAACAGTCCCGGGCCGTACCGGCGCGCTTCCGCAGCGGTCGGATCGAAAGCAAAGCTGAACAGCACCACAACGATCAAGGAGAACACAATCGTGGCGTTCAGAAGCTCGCGCGTGCGCAGTTCGAGACGAAGTTCCTTGGTGAGCAGAATCCATGCCGCATGGGGAGTGGTCATTCAGGCTTCCTCGCGAAGCGACGAGAGCAACGGACGAGGGTCGCCGCCGGAGCCGGAGTCGCGATCGATCCGCCCGCCGGAGAGATTCACGGCTCGCGTGGCGAGCTCCAGCGACTCGTTGCGCGCATGCGTCGACATGATGACCGTGCAACCGTCACCCCGGAGCCTGGCGAGCGTCGTACCGAGCCACGCCAGCCCCTGGCGGTCGAGGCCTGCCGCGGGTTCGTCCAGCAGGAGCAGCCCAGGCGAATGCAGCAGCGCGCGTGCCAGCGCAAGCCGCTGCCTCATGCCGCGCGAGAACGTGCGCACCGGGCTTGTGGCTCGCCAGCCCAATCCGCACGATTCCAGGGCCTGCGCGACGCGCTCCTCGGCATGGTCCAGAGAATAAAGCCGGGCGAACAGCTTCAGGTTCTCCACGGCGGAGAAGTCGTCGTAGAGAAGGGTGCTGTGCGCGACCAAGCCGACCAATCGCCGCGCCTGATCCGGCGACACCGTCCCATTTTGCGAAACAAACGTGACCGCCCCCGAAGAGGGGTGCATGAGCTGCGAAGCGATTCGAAGCAGCGTGGTCTTCCCCGCCCCGTTGTGCCCCAACAGGGCCACAAACTCGCCGGGAGAAATTTCGAGCGTCAGGCCGCGAAGCGCCGTGAAAGTACCGAAGCGCTTGCTGACACTTTCAAAGCGAAGGCCAATGGCGGGAGCCGGTGAATGTGAAGACATTGGTCAAAAAGTAGATTAGGAACTCCACAAAGACAAGCGGATTGAGCAGCAATCCGTATGGAGCACGAGCGTTCGCCACCGCAACACGATGGCACTACCCGCGAAGCATGTCCCTCAAATGCGTCTCGATCCTTGCCCTGTCGCGTGCGTAGTCGGCGTCGGAGATGGTTCCTGCCTGATGCCGCAGTTCGAGCCGGAAAAGCGAATCTTTCAATTGATCGAGGCTCATTGCCACGTCCCTCTCGACACCTTCCGAAGATGCCGCCGGCGCAGCCGCTGTGGCCGGCCTGGTTTCGCTAACCCGAACCGCGACCGCTGGCGGAGCGGCGGGCGTTTGCACCGCAGCGGAATCGGCAGCGCCCGCAAATTGCGGCCGGCGCCACAAGTAGAAAAACCCAAGAGCGAAAATCGCCGCGAAACCGACGACCAGAACCCACTTGATGCTGTCGAGCCGCGCAGGCATCGTCGTAGTTGCCGCCGTGGTTGCCTCGGCACCCGATTGGTCAAGCCGCGAATTAACGGAGGGATTTTGGGAGTTGTCCGCCGCACCGCCTCCCTGCCCTCCCTGATCGCCGGAGCCCGCCTGCTGCGGCGGGGCCACGCCGGAGATTGAAACGGAAACCGGCGAGTTGGCAGGAATGTTGTCACGCAGATACACGTTGAACCCCTGGTCGGTTCCCGCAGGAGAAAATCCGTCCGCGGCAACCTGCACTGAGGGCTGCGCAAGCAGCGCCATGCGCCCCACGGCGTACGGTGAAGTGAATTTCACCGTGCCGTGCGAACCGTTGTAAGGAACATCGTAGGAAACGCGGACGCCGGTCTCGCCGGGGCGGAAAGCAAAAGCGATGGCGGACTCGTTGTGCCCTTTGTCGATTGGCGACTGAATTACAGGCATCCCTGCAGGGCCTTGCGCGGAGACGTCGTGCAGTTGCGCGCCCTCGGGAAGCGTAAATTGAAACGAGCCATCGTCGCGGTAAAAAGCCACCGGCGGCTGCGTCTTATTTTCGAGCGAAAATTCCTCACCGATAGAAATCGAGGAGGCGCTCGGCTGAATAAAAACAGCGCGCACGCCCAGCGCGATAGCCGAGGGCGCGCTGGTGGAGTCGAACACTTCGACGTCCGCCGTGCTTGTGCCTGGAGGAACGGGCTGGTGGTAGAAGACGCCTTTGTAGACCGCGCGGATGAGCATGGGCTGCTGCCCAAGCATAGGATAGTCAAATTGATAGTGTCCCGAGGCGTCGGTCTTTGTATTCGCGACGGGCTGCATGCCGCCCTGGAGCTGAATCAGGATCACCTGAACGCCTGCGGCAGGCTGTCCACTTGTTCCATTGCGAACCATTCCGGAAACTGTTCCTGCGGACGCACCGGCGGCAAAAATCCCCATCGCTACAAAAAGAGGAATGGCAAGGAGCCCGAAGGATAGTGAGGCAATGGGTCGGTGGTCCGAATGGAAGAGCTTGATCATGAACGGCGCCTTTCCGCGGCGGCCTGTCGCGTAGCCGGCGTCGGCGTACCCCCTGTCAGAATGTCCATCTCAGCAAGAACGCGGGCGGCTTCGATTTCGAGAAGCTGTTTCGTTTCCTCGTAATCCTTCTCGGAAAACTTTCCGGCGCGAAACTCGAAGCGGAGGTCGCGCAGATTGTCGTAAATCGTGTCGCGCCGCTCCATCAATTGGTCCAGCTTGGTGCGGTGTGGCGCGTAATCCGACGTCTCCGGCCTTGCGGAGAAAATGAAGAGCATGATAACCAGCGCGAGAAGGAGGCACGCCACGAAAATGTCTACGTTACTCACCGGCAGAGCGCCTCGGCACACACGATTACCAGCCGCGACTCGGGAGCGTGGAAATGTTCAGGCATCAAGGTCCTTGTCGATGGCGTTTCGGGCGCGTGAAAGGAGCTCGGGAGAAACCCCGGGCGCGCCTCCTGCCACGGCGGGAATGGCTCGCGCGCGCCAGCGGCGAACCACCTGCCACACGACGAACAACGCGATGAGGGGAGCGATGATGGGCATGATCCACGCTATCCAGTCGAATCCTCGCGCTGGAGGCTCGGCAAGTACCGTCGGGCCATACTCCTGAACGAAGGATTGAAGGATGAGAGAGTCCGATTCTCCGCGCGCGACTCGCTCATCCAACTCCTTCAGCATCGCGTGCGAGTACGGACAACCGACATGGTTGCAAGCCGTGAGGATTTGGCTGCAGCCGCACACACACAGTAGCTTTCCGCCAAGCTCCTTGGCGCGTGCCGTTTGCTGCGCCAGGGCGGACGGAGAAAACGACAAAAACGCCGCAAACAACAGCGGCACGAGAAGTAACCTTGCGCTGCACGCGTCCCCTGCCCGCAACTGTCTATTGCTCTGTGGGTGAGATCTAATCATCTCGCGAGGCCTTCGTGGATACCGGCGAAATCGCGCGCGCCACCTCTTGCCCCTGCCAAGTCGGTTGCTCGACGGCGCGAAGAGCCAGCGCTAGCCTCTTATTGGGCATCAATGCGAGCGCCGTCCCTAAAACCACCACAATCCCGCCGAACCAGATGAACTTCACGAGCGGATTCAGATACGCGTGAATCACCGGGCGTCCAGTTTCCGGGCTCTTCCCGGCGAAGACGACATAGAGATCGCGGAGCGGCGCAGACTCGATGGCTACCATGGTCTCCGTCACCTGGCTGGCCAGATAGAGCCGATGCTCGGGATAGAGCATCATCACTGATTTGCCGTCTTCAAATACTTCGAGCGTCGCGCGGTCCGCCTGGTAATTGCCGTTGCTCACCTGGTCGAAATTCTGGCAGAGAATCGAATAGGGGCCGATGTTGATCCGGTCGCCGATGGACATCTCCTTCTGAATGTCTTGCTTGAAGGGCTGTCCGGCAATGCCGATAAACACCAGAACCATTCCGAAATGGATGATGTACCCGCCGTAGCGGCGCGTGTTCCGCATCGTAAGCTCGCCGACGGCCGTGAGCAGGTTCGTTCCGTCGCGCGAGGCGATCACGCGGGCGCCACGATAGAATTCGGATCCAATGGTCAAAGTAACGAATACGCCGAGGATTAAACAGATCAGCGAATAGAAATCGCGGAAACCAAATACGGCGGCGACAATGCCCGCGAGAATTCCTCCGGCCAGCGGCAGCGCAAAATTGCGCCTCAGGGCGTCGGTGGACGTTTTTCGCCACGCAAGTAGCGGTCCCACGCCGGTCAGCAACAGAAGAAACAGCGCAATCGGCACGTTCACTTTGTTGAAGAATGGCGGACCCACGCTGATCTTATTCCCCGTGAACCACTCGGAGATCACTGGGAAGAGAGTGCCCCAAAGAACTGCAAAGCAAGCAGCCAGCAACACGAGATTGTTGAAGAGAAAGCTCGATTCGCGCGAGACGAGCGAATCCAGTTGATTGTCGCTTCGCAGATAGTCGCGATTCTTCGAGTAGGCGAAGATGCAAACGGCCAGGATTATCCCCAAGAAAACGAGGAACCAGTTGCCAATCGACGATTGGGCAAACGCGTGAACCGAGCTGATGACTCCCGAGCGCGTGAGGAACGTCCCCAGTATGCACAGCATGAACGTCACAAAGACAAGCCAGACGTTCCACACCTTCATCATCCCGCGCTTTTCCTGCATCATCACGGAGTGCAGGAAGGCGGTTCCCGTGATCCAGGGCAGCAGCGACGCATTTTCAACCGGGTCCCAGGCCCAATATCCTCCCCAACCCAAAACGGCATAGGCCCAGTGCGCGCCGAGAAGGATGCCCACGGACTGAAAGCACCACGCGATCATCGTCCATCGCCGGGTGATGTGAATCCACTTCTCGCCGGGATAGCGTCCGAGAAGCGCGGCGAGCGCAAACGCGAAAGGAATCGTGAATCCGGTGTAGCCGAGATAAAGCATCGGCGGGTGGATCACCATCTCGTAATACTGCAGCAGAGGGTTCAGGCCTCTGCCGTCCGCCACGGCCGCGACGTGCATCACTCCGGCAGCATTCATCGAGCCGAGTATATGGAAGGGATTTGAGACGAAATTATTGAGCGTCAGAAAGAAAATCTGCACGCCTGCCGTAATCACGCCCACCCACGGCATCAGTTCCGGATGCTTCTTGCGATTCAAGAACAGCACGAAGAAGACGTAGGTCGAAAGCAGGAAACTCCACCACAGCAGCGAGCCCTCCTGGCCGGACCAAAGCGCCGCGAATTTGTAGAATCCAGGCAAAGCCCGGTTGCTATGCTCTGCTACATAAGCCAGCGAGAAATTGTCGGTGAAGAAAAGGAATTCAAGAGTCCCGACGGCCACCAAGACGAGGAAAAACACTGCCATTCCTGCGTTCCGCGCGCTTCGAGTGAGCAGAGGGCGTTTCGTGACAATACCTGCGATTCCCGCCACAAACGCATACACAGCCGCCAGGAATGCCAGCAACAGAGCAAATGCGCCGAGAACGTCCAAAGGGGATTCTCCTGGCCTGCCTTAACTCGCCGGACCCGCGGGCTCAGCAGTCAAATTATGCGACTGGCCCGACGGCATCGCGCCGGCAGATCCTGGAGTCGCCTGATATTTCGAAGCGCATTTTGATTGAACCTGGTCGGCAGAAAAACGCCCGTCGGGCATCAGCCGTCCCTCCACCAGGGCCTGCGCGCCATCCTTGAACGTGTCGGGCAATGGATCGCGGCCCACGTAACTCACGGGAAGCTGCTTGCCCTGTTCGACAAGCACGAAATTCACACTGCTCTCCAGATGTTGGATGGACCCGTCTTCGACGTTGCCGGAAACACGCATCCGCTGGTGAAGCTGGGACGCCGGCAACTTCGAAAGCTCTGAAATCGTGTGGTAGTAGGTCTTGCTTTGCGTGTAGCCGACGTAGGCCAGAAGGGTGAGAGTGACGAGAATGATGGCGGAACCCACAACGAACTTCGTATTGGCCTTCATGCGAGGATTTTCCCCCTGCAACCGCTGGGATTCAAGCATTTTAGCATAACGGCTGATTCGCCAATGCCGCCTCGCGCTTGTCTCGAAAAAATCGCCCCCCGCTAAGGACAACCTCTACCGCGCCGCAGGAATCGATCGCGCCAGCGTGTCGCCCAGAAAAGTCCCAAATTCCGCCTGGTTCTGCGGATCACCGAGAAACGGATCGTCGAATGGCCCATCCTTGGCCAGAATCAGGCGGTCTCCCCAGCCCGACATCTGCAGGAACGGAATCAGCTCGGCAGTGGCCATGCCAATTGGAACAACAATTTTCGGCTTGTAGGAAGTCTCCAGGCGCCGGAGAAGGGTTGGTGCAAGACGGTTCACTGCCTCGCGCAGAGCTGCCGCATCATCCAGCGGGCATTCCACCACGTGTACCAGAAAGAAACCGCGTCGTTGGAATTCGGCAAGGACCGCCGCCTCATCCATAGTCGCGAGCGAGTCCCTTGCAATGCCGGAGGCAACAGCTAGTTCGTCGAAATACATTCGCGAGGGGAGAGATCGCGCGGAGCGTGAGATGGCCGGGTGATAAAAGTCATCGCCAGGCGCCGCCGGGGGCGCGGCGTCCAGCAGCAACACGCGGATGTGAACGGGCCGAAACTTTGTCGCTTGTTCGAGACGTGTGATCCGCGCGTGGACGTGTTCTTCAGTTACTTCCGCTTCGGAACAATCGCATTTTGGCAATGCGGGCCCTCCCGGGTGAAGGGAGAGGATGCACGTGCTTCGCGCAGAATTCAAGTCGAACAAATGCGCGATGCCAGGGTTGAAGGGGGAACTCCCTTGTCACTATCGAAGAATTCGGCGCCTTAGGCGCTCGCCGCTCGGGCGAACCTCGTCCTCGAACGGTGAAGCCGCGTGGATGTCGATGCGGGTGGCGCCCAGGGGCTTCCCTCCATCTCGACGACATCCGACGGACGGTAGAAATACTCTCTCTCGCAGGCATGGCAGCGCACGTTGAGCATCGTGGAACGCCGCTGCTGCGGAGCCGACGCATCTTCCGCTTCGCCCGCGCGCGCCCTCAACAGAGCCGCATCCGGCACAGCTATCGCCAGACCGCACGAGCGGCAATGCACCGCGTTATATTTTTCCCGCTTGATCATTTCCGTCATCATAAAGGCGCCTCGCGTAACCCAGGGGGTAAATGCTCTGAGGAAACTCGGAGTATACCACAAGGCTGTCGGGGCGGAAGGCCGTGCTGAGTTGGGAAGAGCTGACCTCGCTTGTCGCCCGTCTGCAGCGATGCTAGAATTTTTGTTTGGGCCAATTTTTGTTTCACGGTGAGAGCTAGAATTTGATTCTCAGCTTGCATCACGTCCTAGTACCCACTATCCAAGATGTTCCATCGCGCTCAGAAGAGAGGGCTTACCGTGTCTGACACGAAAAATGATGAAGGATTCAAAGTGGTAGATCGTCGCCTTTTCACCGAGCAGGGCGAGCTGCGCACAGAGGTTCTGGAACAAGAAAGGCGAGAGGAAGCGGCCGCCGCCAAAGCTGCCGCAGCCCGTCCAGGCCCGGCGCCCAAGTCTGCTGTGAATGCGGCCCCCGTCACAGGGAGCGACACCGAATCAGAAAGCCAACCTGCAGAGGAGGACATTCCTCGCTCGCGCGGATTCGAGATGCTGGTGAATTTCATGACGCAAAACGCCGCCGCGATGCTTGGCGGCATGGCCGATCCTCGGACTGGGCAGCCGTTCGTCGATCTGGAAGGGGCTCGCGAAATGATCGATATGCTTGACGCGCTGCGCGAAAAAACCAAGGGTAATCTGGGGAAGGAAGACGATCAGCTTCTCATCGAAGTCCTTGGAAGCTTGAAGCTCACGTTTATGGAAGTCTCGAAGGCCGCCGCGGAAGCGATGGCCAAGAAGGCGCAAAAGAAGTAGCGGTTGCGTGTTCAACGCGGCTCTGGCGACCTTGGGAGCAACCGCGGGGTACAGGCCGGATTCCGGCCCCGTCAGGCGCCGCTTGCAAACAGGTCTCTCAACGTGGGGAAAATACAGCTAACGGTCCTCGGCTCGGGAACATCGATGGGAGTCCCTACGCTCGGTTGCCACTGCCCTGTGTGCGAATCCGGTGACCCTCACGATAAGCGCCTCCGCCCCTCGCTGTTGCTTGAATACTCCGGCCGCGCTGTGCTGGTCGACACTACGCCGGACTTTCGCACGCAGGCTATGCGCGAAAAGCTCGACCGCCTCGATGCGATTCTCTACACGCACGGCCACGCCGATCACATCCTCGGCCTCGACGATATCCGCCCATACAACCTGAAGAGAGGCGGCGTGATTCCCGTCTACGCATCCGACAGGACACTGGCGATTCTCAAGCGGACTTTCGCATATATCTTTTCCGGCGAGCCAACGGAAAGCTCCGTCCCAGGTGTTGAATTACATGCGATCGACGGTTCCTTCGACCTCTTCGGCCTCCGCGTCACTCCTGTTCCTGCCGAGCACGGACCGGATGGCGTTCTTGGCTTTCGTTTCGGGAGCGCCGCCTATCTCACGGACTTCAGCAGTATTCCCGGCCCTTCAAAAGAGCTGCTGCGCGGCCTCGACGATTTCGTTCTCGACGCGCTGCGCTACGTCCCGCATCCCATGCACTCGACCGTAGAGCAATCGCTCGCGCTCGTCCGGGAGCTTCAGCCCAAGCGCGCTTGGTTCACGCACATCTGCCACGACCTGGGCCACGAAGAGGCCAACGCCAAGCTGCCCTCCAACGTGCGTCTCGCCTACGATGGATTGAAATTTGAGGTGGATTTCTGATGGGCATGGTCACGGTTCGCACGGCAACGGAATGGGCCAGCCACTTCGGCGAAGCTCGCCCTGCGACCGCAGTGACAATTGGAAATTTCGACGGGGTGCACTGCGGCCACCAGAAAATCCTGCTTGCCGTCGCAGACCGCGCCAGGGACAACGGTTGGATGAGCGCTGTGCTGACTTTCGACCCGCATCCGGTGCGCGTCCTGCGCGGCGACAACGGCCCCTATATGCTGAGCACCCTCGGGCAGAGACTTCGCGCTTTCGAAGACACAGGCATTGATGCAACGCTCCTGCTCCAGTTCGACGAAAAACTTTCGCACGTCAGTCCGGAGGATTTTGCGCGGACTTTTTTGTGTTCCACGATGCGCGCCCGCGCCGTGCTGGTCGGCGAGAACTTCCGTTTTGGTCATCGGCAAGCAGGCGACGTCCGCCATCTCACGGAGTTCGGCCGCGAGATGGGCTTCGAAGTGAGCGTCGTTCCCCCGGTTATGCAGAACGGCATCGTGGTTTCCAGCACCGCCATCCGCCAGGCTCTTCGCGAAGGCCGCGTTCACGATGCGCACGAGATGCTTGGCAGACCTTATGCTGTGGAAGGACGCGTCGCTCGCGGCACGGGTACAGGAGGCAAGCTGGTCGTGCCGACACTGAACCTCGAGACGCCGCAAGAGATGCTCCCAAAGATGGGCGTTTATGCCACGAAAGTTCGCGTGCAAGGAAAGAGCTATCACGCCGTGACGAACATCGGAATGCGACCCACGTTCGACGGCAAGCGCCTGGCCATCGAATCTCATCTCTTCGACTTTTCCGAAACAATCACCGAAGGACCGCTCGAAGTCCGCTTTTGGCAAAGGCTTCGCGACGAGAAGAAATTCTCCGGACCTGAAGAACTGAAAGCCCAAATTCTTCAGGACATTGAAACGGCTCAGGATTTCTTCGCCCGCGCCGACCGCTGATTCGCCCCTCGCCGCGATCAGTTGTTCGAAGGAGGCCTGCGGATTTCGAGCGAAACGACGGGGATAGCACCACACGGAAGATTCGTCACGAATCGCAGCGTTCCGTTGCTATCCTCAAACGTCAGACCCGATTGCGACGAGCCCCCCTTGTGCTGCCCCCACTCCCTCGGAACGTATGAAACACACGCAGATGCTTGCGGCTCCGCCGGCAACGCTGAGGCGCGAGCGCGCCTCAGGACAATCGTGCCGCCTGCGAGCGCAAGAATGCCGGCCGCGGCCCAAGCGAGTTGAATTCTTTTCATGGCAGCCTCCTGCCGTGGGGATTCGCCATCAAAGTAAATCGTAAATTCACCGCAGAGGAAAGCGCCAGACGGAGCTTGCTCAAAAAAACTCTCAATCAGGGCAAGGAGCAGCAACAGACTGAATTTTGGAACGACTTCCGGAGGAACTACAGAGGCTTCAGCAGAGCAACTACTTCTTGCGACACTCGGCGCACAACCCGCCCACTTCCGTGCGCATTACCGTGATTTCCATCCCGCAATCCTGCGTGATCTGCTTCATCAGCTCCTCGTAGAGCTGGGATTCGAATTCGCGGACTTTCCCGCAGCGGATGCAGGCAACGTGGATGTGGTCGCGCGGTCCGTGCGCTTCGTAGTAATGCCGGTCGCCGCGCAGGTGCAGCAGGTCGAGCTCGTCGATCAGCCGGCGGCGCTTCAGCAGGTCGAGCGTCCGGTAGACCGTGACACGCGTTATATCGGAATCGATTTTCTGCGCGCGTTCGAAAATTTCGGACGCGTCCAAATGTCGCCGCGCAGACTCCATCACCTGCAGAATCACGCGCCGCTGGCGCGTCAGGCGGACGCCCTGCGATCGCAATTCACTTTGCAGGCGTCCCTGGGGCTCGTGGTTGATCCGCTCGCCGGTGGATACACGATGCGCGGGATTCGGAGTGGAGGACATGCGACCTCTTGCGACATTATAGCAGAAGAGAAATTTGCAGAAAGAGTTTTGCCGGAATTTTTCTCGCGGCTTCGGCCAGCGCCATCTAGTGATGGCCCTGAATGAGCTTCAGAATGTCGCTATACATTACAAACGCCGTGATCCCCAGCAAAAATACCAACCCGACCTGCACAAACCGCTCTTTGAAAGCAATAGAAAGGTCTCTGCGAATCAGACCCTCGATCGCCAAGAGTAATACGTGACCTCCATCCAGAATCGGAATCGGCAACAGATTCAGAAGTCCGAGATTCAGGCTGATGATCGCCATCAGCGTCAGCAAATCCTCGGGACCGCGCTCCGCCGCCCGTCCAGATTCCCGCGCGATTCCTACCACGCCCTGCAACTGGCTCACGGAAACCTTGCCTGTGAAGAGTCCGCCGATTACGTCTACGATTTGTCTGCACCCTGCGACGGTTGCCGAAGCTGATTGCCCCGCCGACTCCCAGAACGGCATCCGATCGTAATCGGAACTGATTTTCGCTGACAATCCGATCTGCCAGACCATCTGGCCGTCCGGGTCCATGCCGTGAATCGGCGTAATCGTGAACGGCAATTCCTTCCCGTCCCGACGCACCACCAGGTTCAGCGGCCTCCCGTCCGACTTTCGCACTGCGTCCACCATCTGCGGCCAAGTCACGATCTTTTCGCCATTGATCGAGAGGAACTCGTCGCCTGATTTCAAGCCCGCTTTCTCTGCCGGATATCCGATTGCAATCTCATCCGCGACGGCAGGCACCAGCGGATAGCCCACCAGTTCATCCACATTCAGCTTCGATGGCACCGTCGTGTTCAGAGTCTGGAGCAGTCCATTTCTTGAAATTTCGATTGCGACCGCCTCGCCCGGCTGGAGCTTGCCCGTGACGGTATCCACCTTGCGCCATGTCGGAGTCTTGACGCCATTCACCGAGACGATCATGTCTCCGGGCTGGATGCCTGAGGGATTCGCGGGAGAGTGCTCAACCGCGGAAACCACCGGCGCTTGCCGCAGGTACGTCGGGGTCGGAATTCCTCCCAGCCAGAAAATCCCCCAGAATACAAAGAATGCCAGCAGGATATTCATCGTAGGGCCGGCCACTGCGATGAAAAACCGGTTCCACCTCGGCTGCGAAAGAAACTCGTAACGCTCGCCGGTCCGCTGTTCGAGCGGGTTATCTCCCGCCATGCGCACATAGCCGCCAAAAGGCAGCGCCGAGACGCGGTAATCCGTGTCTCCACGCTTGAATCCCCATAGTCTTGTTCCGAAGCCTAGCGAAAAGACGTCCACGCGCACGCCGCAGATCTTGGCGGCGACGAAATGTCCCCATTCGTGCACGAAGATCATGATCCCGAGCACGACGGTGACGGATATAACGGCTATAAATGCGCCATGTATGTCAGCCATGGATTCCTCAATTCCATTTTACTAGGAGTCGGTGAAAACAGAAACGGGGGGTGCCCCTCGCGTCACTTGCGCCGGGAACGCCTTGCCACCGCGTCCACAGCCTCTCGCGCCAGGCGGCGCGCCTCTGCGTCGGCGGCCAAAACGTCTTCAATCGACCGCACGGGCGTTTGCGGAATCTTTTCAAGCACGCGCTCGATAACGGCCGGAATTCCGAGGAATGGCAGCATACACTCCAGAAACGCGGCCACCGCCACTTCGTCGGCGGCGTTGAGCGCGCACGGCAACGGCCCTCCGCCGCGGAGCGCTTCTCGCGCGAGGGAGAGGCAGGGAAACTTCTTGGCGGGAACCTCCTCGAAATCGAGCCGGTGAAGCGACGACCAATCCAGAGCACAATCATTGGACGGCAGCCGGTCCGGATAGGTGAGCGCGTATTGGATGGGCATCCGCATATCCGTAGGCCCGAGCTGCGCCAGAATCGACCCGTCGTTGAACTCAACCATCGAGTGAATCGTCGACTGCGGATGAATCACCACTTGAATTTGTTCGAGCGGCAGATCGAACAGCCAGTGCGCCTCGATTACCTCAAAACCCTTATTCGTCAATGTGGCGGAATCGATTGTGATCCGCTGCCCCATTTTCCAGTTCGGATGCGCCAACGCTTGCTTCGGCGTGATCTTCTTGAACTTCGAAAGCGGCGTCTTGCGAAATGGTCCTCCGGAGGCCGTCAGGACGATCCGCTTCACTTCCCGGCGTTCGCCGCCGCGCAGGCACTGATGCACGGCGTTGTGCTCGCTATCCACCGGCAGCAACGCAACGTTGCGCCGCCGCACCGCTGCCATCACCACTTCGCCGGCCGCCACCAGCACTTCCTTGTTCGCCAGCGCAATCGCCTTGCCCTGCTCGATCGCCTTGAAAGTCGCCGGCAGGCCCACCACTCCCACTGCCGCGGAAACCACCATCTCGGCTGCGGGATGCGTCGCGACTGCTTCGATTCCCTCCACTCCGAATAGTATTTCGGGCAGCGCGCCGCCCTTTGCGCACATCTTCAATGATCCGCAAAGTTCCCGCGCCGCCCCCTCGTTGGCAACCGAAACCATCTGCGGCTTGTGGCGTGCCGTCTGCTCCGCCGCAAGAGCCACATTGCCGCCAGCCGCCAGCGCGACCACTTCAAATTTGCCGGGATTTGCGTCGACCACGGCCAGCGTTTGCCGGCCAATCGAACCGGTCGATCCAAGAATGGAGATCCGCTTCATCGGTTTCGTATTCTAGCGATGCGAGCGGAAATATGCGAATGGGATCAGTGCTTGGGGTGCGCCGCAAAAAACTCCCACATCATCTCCGAAGCGTGGACGTTCGGATTTGGTGGCGGCAGCATACGCAGCATCTGGTTCCCTCCCGGCCAGGCGTGGTCCTGCCCCAGGACCGCATTCAAAATCACCGTCGTGCCATCCTTGCAGCCGGAATAGACATCCGTCCGCAAATCCCTCGTCTCGGTTCTTTTCGGCGCCGGATTGCAACCGTCCTTCCTGACCCAAAAATCAACGGCATAGGAAACGGGCTTGTCGTCCCGCGGGCCTCCCAACTGTCGCGGCCCGACTCCGCCGTTGAAAGGCACGAATTCATCCTTTGTTCCGTGGAAGATAATCACGGACACAGGGTTCGTCGGGTGGCATGGATTGTCGAGCGCACCGGCCACCGGCGAAATCGCGGCGATGCGATCCGAAAGCTCGCACGCGGCGTAATATGTCATCATTCCACCGTTCGACATCCCCGTCACATAGATTCGCTTCCGATCTACCGAATAGTCGTGTCCCAACTTGTCCAGTAGCCCCCGCAGGAACGCAACGTCGTCCACCCTGTGCTTCATCGCGTACCCGCAACACACTCCTACGTTCCAGGTGAGCAGCCGGTTTTCCAGCAACCCTGTGCCGTTTGGATAGGCGGCCAGAAAATTCTCGCGATCCGCAATTGGGCTCATCCCCGAGATTTTCTCCGCGCCTTCCGCGTTTCCTCCGCCGCCATGCAGTACGACAACTAGCGGCAGCGGCTTCGTCCCGTTGTATCCCGGCGGTGTATGCACGAAATACGTCCGCGCGCGTCCGTCGACATAGAGCGACCCTCGATGCGAATCCTCCCCGGCAATGCCCTTTTGCCGCGTCATGGCAAACAGCGCCACCAGGCATACGACTCCCGCTGCAAAGACCGACACCTTGAATGAGTGCCGCCTGTGGAAAGGGCCCGGAAGACCGTCTAGGACCGGCATGTGCGCCTCCCTAAATAGTAAAACGCCGCCGAATCCCAAAAGTTAAGCGTTCGCGCGTAAGGAAGTGTCGTCTAGCGCACGGAATGGTTGGCGGACCGTTCTGGCCTCAAACGGTCTTTCGCTTGAGCAGTCGTTCTACAACAAAGCCGATCGCAAATCCCACGGCCGCATAAATCGCCGCATTCAGCCCGACGGAAAGCGCGTTGAAGAAAATCGGAAATCGCCGCGTTGGGTCGGGGAATAGCACCATTGACGAAGGCCACAGGACTTGAATGATGCGAATCGGAAGAAATCGCACGCGGTGCTCGTACAACGCCACACCAATCGGCGCCAGCCCACCGAGAAACGCAAATACCCCGGTCACAACCAGGCTTACAGGAGCCGCCAAACGCTCTTCCTGCAAATTGTCCGCGCCGTCCGTCACGAGCTCGCCCGCAGGAAGCGCGACCCCGGCCTCATCGCCACGCTTCCCGTCCGGCACTGGGGGCAGTCGTCCGGCTCGTAGCTCGGCACTTCCAATTCAAGCAGCGCCCGCGCTGGTACGTTCAACTCAATATGGCCCGCGCTGCGATCGATCAACGCGCCCGCGGCCACCACTAAGCCTCCCGCCTGTTCCACCACGCCAATCGTTTCTCGCGTCGAACCGCCCGTTGTCCACACGTCCTCAATCACCAGCACGCGCTCACCCGGCGCAATCTCAAATCCGCGCCGCAGCGCCATCTGTCCCGAGCGATCTCGCTCCACGAACAGCGCCCGCACGCCCAGCGCCCGCGCCACTTCGTGGCCGATAATCACGCCTCCGAGCGCGGGTGAGACGACGCACGCAACAGAATGATCTTTGAATTTCTCCGCCAGCGCCCGGCCCAATTTCTCCGCGTGCTCCGGATGGCTCAGCACCAGGGCGCATTGCACGTAGGTCGCGCTGTGCCGTCCGCTCGACAATTCGAAATGCCCGCTTCGAATCGCACCCACGGATTCGAGCAATTGAATGATTTCGTCCCGTTTCATCGCTGCACCGTCTCCACGAACGCGCGTAGCCTAATCACGCCCAGGAAAGCTGTCAATGCCCGCCGCTGCTCCGGTCCTACAGCTTCCCCCAAAAGGCAAACGCCACCGCGCCCACCAGGAAGCCGAACGACACCGCGTGGTTCCATTTCAACCCCTCGCCCAAATAGATCCAAGCGAAGACCGTGAAAACGCACAGCGTCACCACCTCTTGAATCACCTTGAGCTGAAACGCCGTAAACTCGCCGTAGCCGATGCGATTCGCCGGCACCTGAAAGCAGTACTCGAAAAACGCAATCAGCCAACTGATTACAATCACCAGAAACAGCGGCGCTTGCTTGTATTTCAAATGCCCATACCAGGCGATGGTCATAAACACATTCGAGCAAATCAACAGGAGCACGGTTTTCATAGGCCTAGGATGGTAACATGCCGTATTCTGCCTCTTTCCTCCGCCCGATCGAAATTGACAGCCTGTCACGCATCAGATATTCTGGATGGATTGTAGTCACTTCTGAAGGAGCATTGAATGGCGCAGGGAACACCCATCAAGCATAAGAAGAAGTCGAAGTCGGTATTGAAGGCTATCCGGCAGTCCGCCAAGCGAGAAGCGGTGAACCGCATGAACCGCACGCGCGTCCGTACGGCCATCCGCCAGTTCCGGGCAGCTCTCGCATCTGGAGACGCCGCAGCCGCTGAAAAGCTCGCCGGCGCCACGTATTCGGAGATCGACAAGTCGATCCGCCGCCGCACGCTTTCTGAGAACACGGCTAATCGCTATAAGTCGCGTCTCGCCCTTGCTTTGAACACATTGAAAGCGAAGCCAAAGGCATAACGGCAAGCCGTATCGGTATTGAAATTGCCAAGGCGTTCCGCATCGCGGAGCGCCTTTTTTATTTTCCAGGAAATGTTCGGAAGCTCCCGCCGATCGTGAAGGGGTCAGGCGAGACGGGAAAATCAGTCGGCAGAAGACCGCGCCGGAGCCGCAAGCGAAGATGAGCCTCCTGCCGGATTCCCTTCCTCGTTGCAGGTAGCCGGTGCGCTCGAAGGATTCGACAATTCCGCGCTCAGGCCCAGCTTCGTGCGAAGGCAGCCCATCAATTCCGGCGCCAGGTCGGAAATCACCATGCCCTCAGAAACCAAAAATTTGCAGCTCAGGATCGGCCGGGATTGATCGTCATCCGGCAGCTTGCAGCTCACCCGGCAGTATTGGCACTCCTGGTTCCAGCAGAATCGCCCGTAAGGAATCGTCTCCGGGCTGATGAACTGGAACGCCCGCAGCAGCGAATTGCGCTCGGGGACCAGAAACGTCTTCCCAAGGACCGTAATTTCGACGAGCTTTTCGTACGGCCGAAAGACATCCGACATGGCAGATCCGCCTTCGGGCATGGGTTGAGTGTCCGACATCGGTTCTCCCCAACCTAATGCACCCGGCCGCGGCGGGCAATGATGCTGGGCGGCAGGCGTGCTCAAAGAAGCAGGTGTCGAAGAAGCGAAGAAATGCTCGCAGAACTTCCGGGGGATTCCGTGATTGCTTCGGAGTTATACCGTGAATTGGGCTTCGCCGTTCCGGGTCTTTCCTGGCTAAGCCCGCCGCGCCAACGCATCATATTCCGCGCCAGAGTGTGCCGGCAGAAGCACCCACAGCGTATAAATCGCAAGCACCGTGCCGAGCGGAAACTTCAGAATCGACAGAATCGCCAGGACCAGCACCAGGAGCCTCGCCCACGGAGCCCGTTCGAGCAGTCCCCACGCCGCCACGACTTCTAAAATCGCCCAGAATCCAATCCATCCCGCCACAAAGCCCAGGCTCTCGGAAAACAGCCATCCAAATGGAAAGTGGTGCACTACAGGATGCGACATCGAAACGATTGCGCTGACAAACGAGGGAATGAACATCCGCCCCACGGCAAACAGCCAGAACACGCTGATCAGCCTTAAAGCTGCGAACACGATCCACAATGTCGCCAGCAAGTGCAAATGCCTTTTCACGCGATCCGGCGCCGGCGGCGAAGAAACAGGAATCGCCCTCTGCATCGGCGTAGCGGCAGGAGGAACCGCCGCGGGCGTCAGCGCCTTGCCGCACCGCGTGCAAAACCTTGCGCCTGTTTCCGTCGGCGCGCCGCACTGATCGCAAAACATTCGCATGCCTTCTTTCCAGCGCCCGCCTGATTCGCTGCGCGCTCACAACTATAGTACGCAAACTGCGCTGCGAAGTTCCACGCGGAATCATCGTGAAAGAAGGAAGCAACCAGCGGAAAGCCGCTAGGCGAAGAACTGCCCCATCCGGCGGTATTTCTCATACCGCCGCTCCAGAAGCTCGGCAGTCGATAACGTCGAAAGCTCTTCAAGCGAGCGGTCCAAAAAAGGCTCCAGCAGCCGCGCGGCCGCTTCATGATCGAAATGCGCGCCGCCCTCCGGCTCGGGCACGATTTCGTCGATCAATTTCAGCTCCAACAAATCGCGCGCCGTCATCTTCAGCGCTTCGGCCGCAACCTCCGCCTTCGTCGCATCGCGCCACATGATCGATGCGCACCCCTCCGGCGAAATGACCGAGTACACCGAGTTTTCCAGCATGAACACGCGATCGCCTACGGCAATCGCCAGCGCTCCGCCCGACCCGCCTTCTCCCGTGATCGTCACCACAATCGGCACCGGCAGCCGCGACATTTCCCGCAGGTTATACGCAATCGCCTCCGCCTGCCCGCGCTCCTCCGCGCCGATTCCCGGATACGCGCCCTGCGTGTCCACAAACACGATCACCGGCCGCCGGAATTTCGACGCCAGTTCCATCGCCCGCAGCGCTTTTCTGTATCCTTCCGGCTTCGCTTGTCCGAAGTTTCTTTCCACTCGCTGCTTCGTATCTCTTCCCTTTTGGCTACCCACCACCACTACCGGCTTGCCGCGAAACCACGCAAACCCGGTAATCAGCGCCGCGTCGTCCGCGAATCGCCGGTCGCCGTGAATCTCGCTGAACCCCTCAAACAGGATCCGTATGTAGTCCTCGGTGTACGGCCGCTGCGGATGCCTCGCCAGTTGCACCCGCTGCCACGCGCCGAGGTGCGAGTAAAATTCGTGCTTCAGCTCTGTCACTTCCCCGCGCAGCCGTTCGATTTCCGAAGCGGTCTCGTCGGTCGGATTCGTCAGCCGCGATAGCTCCGCCACATCGCGTTCCAGCGCGTCAATCGCTTTCTGCCGCTCCTTGTTTCTCCCTTGCGTTCCGTCCGTCACCATTTCTTCCGCCGTTTCCTCTGCCGCCGACTTTTCCGCGCTCCTCGCGGTTTTCGTCGCTTTCGTTTCCGCTTCCGCCGCCACTGTCACGCCAGACGCCGCTTCTGCGGCCGCCTGCTTCTCTTTCTTCAGCGCCTGCATGCGCTTCAGCCGCTCCCGCGCCGCCTGTTTCCGTAGCCGCTTCTGCGAGCGATCCGGCTTATCCGCCACGCCAACCTCACAATTGCGAAAAATGAATTGCCCCGCCGCCTGGCGCGCGGCTTCCCGCTTCTACTGCACCAGCGCTACCGAATCCGCTCCGCACAGCTCCCGCACCTGCTCGATCAATTCCCTGTCGAGGCGCACACCGCCGCTTGCGTCCAGTGTCGCTTCGCTGCCGTCTTCCTTCACCAATTCAAACGCCAGCTTGCATCTTCCCGGCCGCGCCGAAATCAGCTCGTGCAACCGGTCGATCTTTTTCTCGTCCAGCTCCGAGCACTGCAGCCTGACGCGCAGTTGCGACGCCGGCCGCTCCGCTACCTGCTCCAGCACTTTCGCATCGGAGACAATCAGACGCGTCCCCACGTCCTCCACCGCCACCCGCGCCTTCAGCAGCAGCGGCGTCGCCGCCTTCAAAACTCCTTCCAACTTCTGAAAGGCCTCAGGAAACACCAGCCCTTCGGCCACGCCTGTCCGGTCCTGCAGGGTCACAATCGCCCACCGCGCCCCGCGCCGCGACCGCATCGGCCGCGCCTGCACGATGATTCCTGCCACGATAATCTCTTCGCCGTTGCGCCTGCCTTCGACCATCGAAATCTCCACCGCGCCCAATTCCCTCAGCCGCCCGGCGTACTTATCCAGCGGATGCCCGGAAATATAAAATCCCAGCATCGCATGTTCGTGCGACAACCTCTCCGTCTCGCTCCAGTCTTCCACGTTCCGATATTCCGGCAGCGCCACATCCTGCCGCCAGATTCCGCCTCCCAGCAGGTTGTGTTGCCCGCTAGACCGGTCGCGCCAGAATTTCGCCCCATACTCCGTCGCTTTATCAATCGACGCCACCAGGCGCGCCCTGTTGCCCTGCGCGTCCAGCCCGTCCAGCGCTCCCGCCTTGATCAGGCTTTCGAGCGCGCGCTTGTTCAAAAATCTCGGATCGATCGCTTCGCAGAACCGGTAGAGATGCTCGAACCTGCCGTGGCTCACCCGCGCCTCGCAAATCGCCTTCGCCGTGTTCTCGCCCACGTTCTTGATTGCCGAAAGCCCGAACCGGATGTTGTCTCCCACCGGGGTGAAATTCAGCGAGCTTTCGTGCGCATCCGGTGGCAGCACGGTAATCCCCATCGACCGCGCTTCGTTGATGTACTTCACCACCTTTTCCGTGTTTCCGGTTTCCGAGGTCAGCATTGCCGCCACGAATTCCACTGGATAGTGCGTCTTCAGCCACGCTGTCTGATAGGCAAGATACGCGTACGCGCACGAATGCGACTTGTTGAACCCGTACCCCGCAAACTCCGCCATCAGATCGAATATCTTCTCCGCCTTTTTTGCGTTCACTTTTCGCGCGGCGCAGCCCGCCAGGAATTTCTCTCGCTGCGCCGCCATTTCTTCCGGCTTTTTCTTTCCCATCGCCCGCCGCAGGATGTCCGCGTCTCCGAGCGAAAATCCCGCCAGCCGGTTCGCAATCTGCATCACCTGCTCTTGATACAGGATCACGCCCCATGTTTCTGAAAGAATCTCTTCCAGCTCCGGCAAGTCGTAGGCGACTTTCTTCTTCCCGTGCTTCCGCGCGATGAAATCGTCGATCATCCCGCCCTGGATCGGTCCCGGCCGGTAGAGCGCGTTGAGCGCCGTCAAATCCTCCAGCCGCGTTGGCTGATAGCGCTTCAAAATGTCCCGCATCCCGTGCGATTCAAACTGAAAAATGCCCGTCGTATCCCCGCGCGCGAATAGCAGATATGTCGCCGCGTCATCCAGCGGCAGCGCGTTCAGGTCCAGCTTTTCTCCGCGGTTCTCTTCGATCATCCGCACCGCATCGTCGAGCACCGTCAGCGTCGTCAGCCCCAGAAAATCCATCTTCAGCAGGCCAATCCGCTCGAGCGCGTTCATGTCGTACTGCGTCGTCACTTCTTCCTTATTCGACTTGTAGAGCGGCACGATCTCCGTCAGCGGCCGGGGCGAAATCACCACGCCCGCCGCGTGCGTCGACGCGTGCCGCGCCAGCCCCTCCAGCCGCAGCGCCACTTCCACGAGCTCTTTCACTCGCTCGTCCGATTTCTGCAGCGATTCGAGCTGCGGCGATTGCTTTAGCGCGTCTTCGAGCTCGATATTCAGCGTTGCCGGCACCAGCTTCGCGATCTTGTCCACTTCGCCGTACGGCATGTCGAGCGCCCGCCCGGCATCCTTCAGCACCGCTTTCGCCGCCATCGTCCCGAACGTGATGATCTGCGCCACGGACTCCGCGCCGTATTTCTGCCGCACGTACTCGATCACTTCTCCTCGCCGCCTCATGCAGAAATCGATGTCGATATCCGGCATCGAAATTCGTTCCGGGTTCAGGAACCGCTCGAACAGCAAATCGTATTGCAGCGGATCCACGTCCGTAATCTCCAGCGCATAGCTCACCAGGCTTCCCGCTGCCGAGCCTCGCCCCGGCCCCACCGGCACTCCCTGCGCTCTTGCGTAGCGAATGAAATCCCAGACGATCAGAAAATAACCCGCGAACCGCATTTTCTTGATCATCTCGATTTCGTCATTCAGCCGCCGCTCGTACGCCGCTAGTGGCTGTCGCAGCCGGTTTTCTTTCTCCAGACGTTCCAGTTGCAACGCCCGCCGCGCAAATCCCTCGCGCGCCACCTTTTCGAAATAGGTGTCCGTCGTGTGCCCTTCGGGAACCTTGAATTCCGGGAATGGGTTCGAGACCCGTTGGATTTTCACGTTGCAGCGCTCGGCAATCGCCACCGTCCGCGACACGGCGTCCGGCAGCTCGCGAAACACCTGCGCCATCTCTTCTGCGGTCTTGAAATAAAATTGGTCGGTCGCAAATTTCATCCGCTGCGCGTCAGACATCGTCTTGCCCGTCTGAATGCACATCAGCACTTCCTGCGCGTGCGCGTCCGATTGCGTCAGGTAGTGGCAGTCGTTCGTCGCCACCAGCGGAATCCCCGATTCCTTCGACAGCCTCACCAGCTCGCGGTTCACCCGCGTCTCCACCTCGATGCCCTGGTCCTGCACCTCCAGAAAAAAATTCCCCTTCCCGAAAATATCCCGCAGCCGGTACGCGTTCGCCTTCGCCTGGTCGTATTTCTCGTCCAGCAGCGCCGAGGCCACTTCTCCTCGCAGGCAAGCCGACAGCGCGATCAGCCCCTTGCCGTGCTGCGCCAGCAGGTCGTGGTCCACGCGCGGCTTGTAATAGAAGCCGTCGAGAAATCCGGTGGAAACGAGCTTGATGAGATTCCGGTAGCCTTCTTCGTTTTCCGCGAGCAAAACGAGATGGTTCGATCGCTCCGCTTCGCTCCCCCGGTTTCTGTGATTGTCCGGCGCGACGTACACTTCGCACCCGATAATCGGCTTCACACCGTGTGTCGTCGCCTTGTGGAAGAAATTTGCGGCCGCAAACAGGTTTCCGTGGTCCGTCACCGCCACCGCAGGCATCCCTCGCCGTGCGGCTTCCTCCGTCAGCTCGCCGATTTCGCACGCCCCGTCGAGCAGGGAGTAATCCGTGTGCAAATGCAGGTGGACAAAATTCTGGGAGGGCGGAGACATTCCGGCCTCTATTCTAAACCACCGCGCAAGCCTCTTCCATGCTCCGGTCGTTTCCAACGAAAACTCTTGCCCGCCCTCACGCGCTCGTAGCGGTGGCCTTCAGGGCAGCGCCGTCGTTCTTGTTGCTGTCGCCGTTCTTGGTGTTGGTGTTGGTGTTGGTGTTGGTGTTGCCTTTTGTGGAGTGCGGCGAGTCATCGCCGCTTTGCTTTTGCCTTTGCCTTTGTTTTTGTTTTTGTTTTTTGGAGCCTGCCTGCCGCTTCCCTGCCGAAGGCACGGTAGGCAGGTGCGGCGGCCTGCCTGCCGGCAGGCAGGCTTGACGCCGCTTTGCTTTTGCTCTTCATTTTCAAATTTGAAATCCTCTTTTCCCCCTGTCCTTCTTGGCCTTTCGTCCAGTCCCTTAAAGCTGTCCTTCTCGCTACCCTGCTCCTTCGTCGAGTCCTATGCCTTGTCCCTTTTCTGTCCCTTTCTCTTCCCCACTTCTTCTCCTCCTCGTGCTAGCGTCAGTCGAGGCATGCACGAAAATGTCGCCGGAAGCAGTCGCGAAAGATTTGCACGCACAACACTCGGTCCCTCTTTGCCTGAAACAACGCAATGCATGTGCGCTTCCCGCGCGATTGCGCCTTTCACGAGTCACAAGTCTCCGCCCTTCTAATCGCGTCTCACGGGGATTAGAAATCGCCGTAACTCCTTCAAAACATTCATTCGCACCCATTTCTAATCGCGGGTACTTTCGTAACATCGCCTCCTGCCTCGCTTGCCCTGCCTGGGCCATGTTTCCATCTGCATCCACCATCACCCGCTCCAGCCGCTCCTCCTTTCGCTACAATAGACAGATGCCCATTCGCATGATCGCAATGGACCTCGACGGCACGCTTCTCAACACCTCCTCGGAGGTCTCCCTGGAGAACCGCCGCGCCATCGAAGAAGCCGCCTCCAGGGGCATCGAGATCGTCCTCGTCACTGGCCGCCGCTTCGATTTTGCCCGCCCCATCGCCGAAGGCTTGCCCTCAAGTCTCCATCTGATTGCCAGCAACGGTGCCGTCATCAAGTCTCTCGATGGCGCCACTCTTTTTCGCGCCGCGATGCCCGCCTCGACGGCGCGCGCCATCGTCGAAGCAACCCGTGATTTCCGCGAATGCACCGCCGTCATTTTCGACCGCAAAAAAGAGCGCCAGATCGTCATGGAGCGCGTCGATTGGAACGATCCCGTCCGCGGCCCCTATCTCCGCCGCAGCGTCGATTACCTCGCCATCGTCACTCCCTTGGAAAATTGTCTCGCCTCTGACGGTCTCTCCGGCGATGGACCAGCCGAAGATCCCATTCAGGTCGCCTTCAGCGGCTCCATCTCTGCCATGCGCAGCGTTCATTCGCTCTTGCGTTCGCTTCCCAACTCAGCGGATTTCACGATTGCCTTCACGGAATACGAGAAGCGCAACCTCTCGATCCTCGACGCGCTTGGCCCCGGCGTCACCAAGGCCGCGGGCCTCGCCGAATGGGCCCGCCGCCGCGGCATCGCGCGCGAGGAAATCATGGCCTTCGGCGATAACTGGAACGACGCCGAAATGCTCGACTTTGCCGGATTCCCGGTTATCATGGCCAACGCTGTGGATGATTTGAAATCGCGCGGCTGGACCGTCACGCGCACCAACGACGAGCACGGCGTCGCCGACGCGATTCACCGCTACGTTTTCCGCGAAGAGGAGGTCCAAAACAGGTAAGCCGCTATGCGGACACTCGCGCGATTTTCGATTCTGGTGATTTTTTCTCTGGCCTGCTTCGCTACGATGGCTCGCGCCGACTATGCCGTCTTGAAATCCGGCATGAGGTTGCACATCACCGGCTATCAAGCCGAAGGCTCGCGCATCAAGCTGAATGTGGATGGCGGAGTCGTCGAAGTTGACGCCGCCGATGTCGTCTCGATCGAGCCCGAGGACCAGTTCTCGTTTCCCGTCGCTCCGGTGCCTGCTTCCTCCGGTGTTCCGTACGAAAATCTCATTCGCGCTGCCGCCGCGCGGCACGGCGTCGATGAAAAACTTGTCGCCAAAGTGATCGCCGCCGAATCGAATTTCAATCCTCGCGCCGTCTCGCCCAAACAGGCGCGCGGCCTCATGCAGTTGATGCCGCAGACCGCGGCGCTGCTTTCCGTCCGCGACGTCTTTGATCCCGCGCAAAATATCGATGCCGGAACGAAATATCTGCGCGAGCTGCTCGACAAATACAAAGGCGACCTGCGGCTCGCCCTCGCCGCCTACAATGCGGGGCCGGACATGGTCGAAAAATATGGCGGCGTTCCGCCCTTCGCAGAAACGCAGAGCTACGTGGAAAGAATTTTGCGCGCGATGCGCCCCTCGAACGGCAGTTGAGGACTTTTGCGCTGTGCTTCGCTGCTATGGCTGCGAAGAGAAAGGCTGATCGGGTGACGGATTTTGAGACGGACCATTCGAGGAAGGATTTGTCGGTGAATTGGAATTCGGAGAATTCGTTCCCGGCTCGTTTAAATTCGTGCTTCCGCCGAACGGATTCGCCACCGGCAATCCGCCTTGCGTCGCGTTTCCGAGTCCCGCTCCGGCTTGATTCAATTGCTGCTGCGCCGCGGCTGCCTGGTCTTCCAGCGGATTCCAAATAAATTCCCAGCCGCTGTATTTCTTCGCGCCGTGCAGCCAGATCACCGATCGCCGGTCGACTTTGCTTCCGACGCCTGTCAAATATGCCCCAAGCACCGGACCATCGACCGGTCCAGTTGGCTTCTGCTGCAAAATTCCTGAATTCAACGCGGCAAGCGCGTTGATGTTTGCGCCGCCCGTTCCAATCGGGCTCGTTCCCGCAGCGCCCTGTTGCGGTTGCGACGACCCGAACGAATCCGAGGAGTTTCCAAACGCGCTCTGCGAATTCTGCCCGAAGCTCGATGCCAATCCGTTTGCCTGCGCTTGCGACACCACGGACGAAAGTCCGCTCGATTGCGCTTGCTGGAGCAGCGACTGCAAATTCCCCGAACCTGCCTGCGAGAGCAGCGAGGAAACTCCGCCTTGCCCGAGAGCGGAGTTCAGCGCCGCCTCCTGTTCGGGCGTCAACTGAACTCCTGTGTCGTCGAGCACCGTCGTTTGCGAGGATGGCGGTTGGGTCGGCGCTTGCGCCTGCAGCGAGGCGTAATACGCTTGCGCCTCTGCCGCTTCGTTGTCGGAAATCAGGATGTGATATGGAAGCGCCGGCGGCAATCCGCCCGTCAGTTTCGCCAGTGCGCTCGCGGCGCTCGATTGATTGTCGTCGGAGTCGGCAAGGCTCGCGGCCGGAGTGCCCGGTTGGCCGGATGCTCCCGTCCCCTGCGGAACGGCTCCCGGCTGCAGCCCCAGCGTGTCCATCAGCGCCATCTGCTGCAGCGAAGCGTAGCGCGTGCTGCCGATGATCTGCCCCGCCTGATTTAGGTAGATGAACCGCCAGGTTCCATCTTCCTTGTTCATCGGGTCTGTGTACGCCTCACGCAGGAATCGCACGCCAGGCTGGCCCTTCAACAGATCATCCACGCTTTCCGGATAATGGCCGACTTTGTGGTAGTACAAGCGGATCGCGCGGGAGTATTGGTTCCCGCGCCAGATCATCTCCTGCTCGCGCTCCCGCTGCACTTGTGCAGTGGCTCTCTCCAACACGGCAGCCGAGAGAATCACGGTAGCAACGACCAAGGCCAGAGCCAGGATGTAGGCGAAGCCGGCTTCGCGCGAGCGCCCTTGCGCCTTGCCCGCGCGGACGAATTCGTCGGGGCTACTCGCGCGACAGGGCTCTTTTTCCGAAATGTTTCTATTCGTCATTCGGCCTATCGTCCTCTGGCGCTGGGGCCGCCGCTGGACCGTGGTCCGATTGCGTCTGCATTGGCACGGTCGTCGTGCGGCCCGTCGAGATCTCTTCGACCGTCACGGAATCGTCCCCTATGTGAAGGAGGCGGAAGTTTCCAAAAATCACTCCCCCCTCTCCGATTACGGAAACATCTTGGCCTTGCTGAAAGAATGCCAGCTTCGTCCCTGTCGAAGGAGTCATTTCCGTCCCAAAAAACTGGCCAGGAAACTGCACAGGAGGAGGTGGTGGCGGAGGCATCGGCCCCACCGGCCTCTGCACTTCATGCACCGGGGCCGAAGCGGCTGCCGGCGGAGGCGGGGCGATCGCACTGAAAATATTGCGGTGTGTTCCTTCATATTTCAGTTTGTGAAGCTTTTCGAGCAAGTCGAGACGCAAATCGGGTTCGCGCACGTCCAGGGGCTCGAATTTCTGATCGGCGGCGACAACAGAATTTCCGACACTCGAAGGTTCGCGGAAATAGAAGTACAGCAGCAGCGTAAACACCAAGAGTCCCGCGAGGACGTACGTTCGAATGCGCGTCTTATCCATTTCTTTCTATTTCCGGAAATACGTCGCCAAATCCAACTGCAGCTTCAAACTCGCACCACCAGACGAGGTGGAGTCGAGCGTGAGGCCTCTCAACAAATAAAAATTGTCAGAAATCTCCAAGCCGTTGATGAATTGGAGGACGGACGGATAATCGCCCTCAATATCCTCGCTGATAGAAATCTCCGTGACTCCTTGTTGCAAGAACTCCTTGGGCTTGAAGGACACCGAGCTGGCATGCACCCCCGCCTTGGACGCGATGGAGGACAAGTCGGCCTGAATTGCGGAATAGCCCGTGGCAGAATCCAGGAAGGTGGCATTGTAGAATTTTTCACAAGCTTCCCCTGCAGGCGTCAACGACTGACGAATCCTGTCGCCGCGTTCCACATCCGCATGAAGCTTCTTCGCCTGCATTCGCAGGGTGGCCACTTGCGAATAGGCCCGAACGGAAGTTTGCTGTGACTGCCAGTAAAGGAATCCTCCCAAAGCAACGTCGGCTATAAAGATCAGGCCAAGCAAAATGCGGACGGCCACTTTGGTGACGTGCCAACTCTTGTTCATGTCGTTTCGTACCAGACAGTAAGAGCGACGAGGACCTTGTCAGCCGACTTCGACTGTTCGGGGTACCGTTCCTTTTCCACCTGGACGCCGGAAAAGACTTTGGACGTTTCAAGGGCCTGAATAAATTTCACGAGGTTTTGATCCGTATCTGCGCCGACAACCAGCGTGACTTTGGCGCGATCATTTTCCAGCGTCGGCGAAATGCTGACGACGCGCACGCCAGGAGGCAAGGTCTGTTCGATGTCCATAAAAACCTTCGTCCAAGGAAACGCGCGGTCATCGATCAGCGAATTCAGAAATGCGGCGCGGTTCAGTACTTTGGTAGCCCTCGGCGTTTGAAAAAATGATCTCAGTTCCTGCTGGCGCTGGCGGTCGGCTCTGATCTGCTGCTGATATTCGGCAATCTCAGCACGCAGCTTGCGGCTGGAAGTCCAGGAAACATATACGCTGTGCGATAGAATGATCAGTGCAAGAATTTCAACTACGCCCAAAAACAGCGAGACGACCAGAAACGCGCGCTTATTTTCGAGCGGATGCGTAGCGAGGTTGAGCGTCAATCTCATTCTTTACGCATCTCCCACGTGCATCCAACCCGCGAGAGGCTCGAGACCGCGCGCGATCATGTCTTTTTCCTCTGAACCAAGCGACACGATCGAATCAACGCGTCCAACTGAATCCACGGGAGACTTGAGCTCGCTGGACAGGGCCTGACGGAACACATCTTCGCGGAGGCCAAATCCGGACATACGAACGCGATCGACGGACCCGCCGGAAGTGTCCTGAAAGAAAGCAAGCGCAGGAAAAATTTCGTCAAGCACCGGCTGTGGCGCAAGGTCCGCCGCCGGTTTCGGCATTTCACTGGTGCGGAAAACGCAAAGCCTGCCGTCCTGGACAATCACCGTCGTAAGGGAGCGCCCCGAAATACGCACGTAGAGAGTGGCACCGCGATCTTCCAGAAGCGGTAAGGCAGACAAGGTGGAACTAAAGACGACGCCCGGATGCGCCTCCAGGGATTCAATCAATTCCTCATATTCGCAGACAATTTTCTGACGCGCCACGATGGCGACGATTTCAAGCCCGCCGGACCTGGACAACTGCCGGGTCCAGGAAATCGAGGTCTCTTCGATGTCAAAGGGAACGCTCTTCTTCAGGCGCCAGCGAAGCAGCGGCAAAGCTTCATCGGCGCGGCGGGGGAAAGCGTCGAAAGGGAGAATAAAAACGCGCACGGCCGGATCCGGGATCAAAAGAGCCAAGCCCGATGAACGAGCAGGAACCCGCGCAAAGATCCGGCGGAGCGCGCCGCGCACCGCATCGGCGTTGGCAACATTCGGTTCCACGGGAGACGGTACTACGGCTCCGGCAGCAATTTCTTCTACTGCAAACGACTCCAGTTGGCCAAAACTTCGCTTCCAGCGAGCCGCAGCAACATGAGCCGGGGCAATCTCGACAACCATCGGAGGGTGCGGGGTGGCGTGCGTCCACTCATCGAAGCGGCGCACGGGGCCCAATTCCAGAAACTGTGAGACGACGCTGGAGACCGGGCTAGTCAAGAAACGTCACCTTGTTAATCTCGCGGAGAGTGGTCACGCCCTGGCGAATTTTTTTAAGGCCGCAATCACGCAAAAACGTCATGCCCTCTTCTTTCGCGGCCCGCTTGATCTCGGAAGTCGGCCTGCGATCGATAATCATTTCGCGAATGCGGTCGGAGAGGTCCAACAATTCCGTGATCGCCGTGCGGCCGTGGTAGCCGCTGCCGGAGCATTCCAAGCATCCAGCGCCTTCGTAGAAAGGGATTCCCGACCATTCGGCGGGGTTGAAACCCGATTCGCGCAGGACCTCGTCGGGATGGCGCACCTGCCGCTTGCAATTTTCGCAGATCAGCCGGACCAGACGCTGGGCCATGATGCAGTTGAGCGCGGAAACAAAGTTGTAGGGCTCGACTCCCATATTAATGAAACGGCCGATGACATCGGTTACATTGTTGGCGTGAACCGTGGTGAAGACAAGGTGGCCAGTGAGGGCGGAATTGATGGCAATCTGAGCGGTTTCCTGATCGCGAATTTCGCCAACCATGATTTTGTCCGGATCGTGGCGCAAAATGGAGCGCAGTCCGCGGGCAAAGGTGAGCCCCTTCTTCTCATTGACAGGAATCTGCGTGATGCCGCGAACCTGATATTCGACCGGGTCTTCAATCGTGATGATTTTGTCTTCGTCGTTCTTGATTTCGTTGATTGCGGCGTACAGGGTCGTCGTTTTTCCAGATCCGGTGGGCCCCGTAACGAGGACCATGCCGTACGGTTCGCGAATATAGCGGCGGAAGCGAGAAAGGTCCTCGCCGTCGAATCCAACAACGTCCAAGGTAAGATTGCGGAATTTTTCGCTCAGCGTCTCCTTGTCGAGGACACGAAGAACCGCATCTTCGCCGTGGACCGACGGCATGATGGAGACGCGGAAATCGATGAAGCGGCCCTTATAGCGGACGCGGAAGCGACCGTCCTGAGGAATGCGGCGCTCGGCGATATCGAGGTCGCTCATCACCTTGATGCGGGAAATGATAGTTGCGTGCCACTCCTTCGCCAGAGGCTGCATGGCATACTGCAAGACGCCGTCGATGCGATACTTCACCGCGACTTCCTGATTACGTGTTTCGATGTGAATATCGGAAGCGCGGCGCTCGAGAGCCGTGAAAATGACGGTATCGACGAGGCGGACGACGGGACTGACGCCGGTCTCGCGCGTCAGCTTGTCCATCGAGATGTTTTCGTCGCTGTCGTCTTCTTCGCTGACAATTTGGAAGGTGAAACCTTCGGTAGCCTGGTCGAGGACACGCTGTGATTGCTCGGTACGCTTGAGCAGATCGTCGATCTGCGAGGCGGTGGCGACTTTAATCTGGAGCCGTTTGCCCAAGAGGAGCGAGAGCTCGTCAATCATGTGGAGCTGGCTGGGATCGGCCATAGCCACAACAAGAACCGAATCCCGCTGGTCGAGAGGAACGAATTTGTAGCGGAACATCATATCCGCAGGGATGCTGCGGACAAGGTCGGGGTCGATGCGCTGTTCGCGCAGGTCAATGAAGGGGTGGCGGTAGCGTTCGGCAAGGCGACGGGCCTGCTCGCGCTCGGAAGTCTCGTCGGGAAGCCCCGGCGGAGTCAGCGGGTTGTTAACGGTAGTCATACGCTCCTACGCACTTATCCGACCCGGAGAGAAAACAGGGGCAGATAGAGGGCCACTAGAATGAAGCCTACCACGACGGCCATGACGAGCAAAATGACGATGGGAATCCACGTCAAGGTGCGTTGCAGGCTTGTATTAACCTCTTCTTCGTAAAATTCGGCGACGCTTTGCAACATGGGCGCGAGTGCGCCGGAGGCTTCGCCGACTTCGATCATTTCGAGCGCAAGTGGAGGAAAAACTCCAGTTTCCTGCAAACTTGCGCTCAACGACTTCCCTTCCCGGACCCGCTCAGCTGCGTCGTTGACGCTGGAAGAAATCAGGCGCGTGGAAATGGCGGCGGAAGAGGTGTGGAGCGCAGGAACCAATGGAGTGCCTCCGGCGAGAAGCGTCGAAAGCGTGCGGACGAATTGGGCGATTTGGGCTTTGAGCCAGATGTCGCCCATGTGGGGGATGCGGGGCTTGAGACGGTCGATGGCGATGGCACCGCGGTCGGAGCGCGTCCAGAAGAAGATCGCGATGGACCCGCCAATCACGGCAGCGATGATAAACAAGAAATATTGGCGGAGAGGAATCGCAGCTGCGAGGAGAATCTGCGTAATGTGAGGCAGCGGAACATCCAGATCTTTATAAAGGTTCGCAAACTGAGGCATGGCGTAGGTGACGATATAAGAAACCACGCCCATGGCAGTGAGAAGCAGCACAGCCGGATAGATCAAGGTCGTAATCAAGCGGCTGCGAAAGCCGGTGCTGACGCGCAGATAGGAGATGTATTGCTCCAGAACGCCCGTAAGATTTCCGCTTCGCTCTCCGGCGGTGATGACGGTGACGTAAACAGGAGGAAACGAACCCTGCGCGGCAAGAGCTTCGGAGAGAAGAGCCCCTTCGCGGACCCGATGGCGAACATCCTGAAGTATTGGCTTGAGCCGGGTAGGAGCGGCACGGTCGGCGAGAAGGTCGAGAGCCTTCAGAATCGGCAAGCCTGCGCGAAGGAGGGTGTTGAATTGCTGATTGAAAATCAGGAATTCGTCCTGACGAATTTTCCCTTGCCCGGCAGAAGAAGACAACTGGGCCAGAACGTTGAATGTGGCGTGAACGGAGAACACCAATAAGCCACGGTCCACGAGCCTCTGACGCACCTCCTGCTCGGATTGAGCGCTCTCGAGCTGCTGGAAGATGCGCCCGGAGGCGTCCCCGACTTTGCACACATATTCGGCCATGAGAAAGCTTGCGCGTCCCTTGCAGTTGGACGTTACAAAACGAAGTTTAGCACACGCGACCTGAGGAGTTTCGACGCGCCGCAAATGTATGATGAATAAGAGGTAACAAAGGGATGTCCAGCAGCCTTACTGCACACTTTGGAGAAGCGATTCTTCATCCACAATGGAAACGCCGCTTGGAGGCGAGAAGTGAAACATGGTTTCCTCGATCGGGATGTCTTCTTTCCAATTGCCGAAGCGAAATTCGATCTGAGCGTTACCCGGCTGGCGAATCAGGATACGTGCCAGATAACCGGAAGGCTGCACTTCAAAGAAGATGAGCTGGATGGACCCAGGAGAATCGGAGGAACCCGAACGAGGAACGCACTGCAGGACGGAGTCTTCTGGAACAAGCGGGGCCACGGATGAGTCGGATTCGGGGTCGGCCAACTCAATCGTCTTGCAAAATTTGCCCAGGTCAAGCTTACCGGCTAGAAATGCGATGGGTGTTCGCCAGTCGTCGCTCTGCCTGATGCGGGCACGGCTCGCAACTTTGTCGGCAGGCACGTAATACCAGACGTTGGTGCCATCGACGAGAAAGAGTTTCTGCTGGGGAGATTCATATTCCCAGCGCATACGGTCGGGGCGAGAGAAATACACAACGCCCGACTCGGCAGCGCCGCCACCGTGGCCGTCGGTGTATTGTTCGTAGAATTGGGCTTGGAGCGTTCGCGCGTGGTGGTAGCGCGATTCCATATCATGAACGATCGACTTGACACTCGGAACATTCGCCGCTGGGACCAGGAGCAAAACCAGCCGGCAGATCATCCATTTCGTGGCGAGGACATTCACATGCCTATACTATCAGGGATGGACCATCTGCTATCGAATCGGCGAGCGAGTGTCCGGAGGATTTGCGGATCTTACTGGAGAGGTGGAAGCGCCGCGCACGAGTTAGGGTCAGCTGCAGGCGTGCCGGAGTTGTCGAAATAAATGCTGGCGGGAGTATAGCTGCAATAGCTGGCGTCCCCTGTTACAGACTCAGTGATCGGGGTGGCAGAGATGAAATATCCATTGTACCCAGGCGCCCCGCACCCCTGACCCGGAACCGCCAACACTCCATTTTCTCCAGAATAAGCGAATGTGTAGCCGCTCTTCTGGTTTGGAGTTGCTGCAATCGTGTCATCCAAGAGCGCTGCGGCGTTGCAAGATCCTGTCCCCGTGCCGCCTAGGGCGGCCAAACTCGGCGGAAATCCATTTTGATAGGTTGATTGATACGTAAGCGCATCCGAGGTGATTGCACGAACATTTGCTGCAGCGGCAGCCTGATTTGCAGCGATCTTTGCGTGCAAGAGGTTGGGAATGGCAATCGCACAGATGAGGAGAATAATGGCAACGACGATCAGGAGCTCGACGAGAGAGAAGCCCCTCTTGCTGCCTTCGTTGCGACTCGAGTTGTGACTGTGTGCGAGCATTGGTGCCAGTCCGTCTCCATTTGGCAACTTACCGCAAAACTTGAGCCCCGAACCTCAGCGGTTGAACCCGCATCTGTCTCGAGCCACTCACCGCACGGTTGCCCATCGTCACTCTTGGCAAAAAGGCATGTGCCCCGACTAATTCCCGCTCCTTGAACCACTCTCTAAAAACTAGAGAAAAGGGAGGAAGCTTCATCATGCCTCCTCCCTCTTCAGATCGCGCTGATTCAGGTCAAGTCTTACTGCAGAGCCGCAGCGGCTGCATCGCCAGAACATGGGCTAGTAGTCGCGGCCACGCCCGTGCGGATCACAGCAGATTCGTCCACGCAGTAGTAGGCAGTTCCTGTGCTGCCGGGAGAAACGGGCGCTGCAGCAAAGTTGAAGCCCGTATAGCCCCATGCAGGGCAGCCGTTCGGAACTGTAGCACCCGTCAACTGGACGCCGTCACCCTTATCAGCAGTGAACTGGTATCCGCTTTTGGTTGATGGGTCAGCGCCGCCGAGAACAGGGTCAATGATCCCGGAATTGGTGCAGGTATTAGATCCCACGGGACCGCCCAATTGAAGCAAGGTGATGGCGTAGCCGTCGCTATACGTCGACTGGAAGGTCGCTTCACCCGAAGTAATCGTGCGGAGCGAGCCGACAGCCGAAGCCTGGTTCGCGGCAATCTTGGCGCGAAGCAGGTTGGGAATTGCGATGGCCGCGATGATCAAAATGATCGCCACGACGATCAGCAACTCGATCAACGAGAAGCCTTTCTGGTTCTTACGGTTAATCATTGTCTCTCCTTAGAGTGATACTTCATAAAGTCGTCTGTACTCCCTGGCGGGGTACGCATGGCAAAGAGCACGGCCTATGCCAGAATCTTACAACGATTTGCCGGATGCGACACAATGGTGTACATGCTTCTATTTCTATCACTTACGAGTGGACCCTCTACCATGAATGACGGCGGATTCGGCGACACCGTACAATCAAGCTGAAAAAAGGACATTTTTTGTCTGCCTGAAATGACTAAATCCCGCTTGGATAACGACCTGCCCAACCGTTCCAGCCCTCAATTTAGACGGCTTGCAAATTGCGTGGGAAGCGCTTGATGAGGCGCCAAAACATCCTCTCGACTTGCCCAAAGCAAGCAGGGTAACTAGCGCGCCGAAGCTGCGAACGTTAGACGCCATATTTCTTCGCATAATGACGGAAGGAGCGATAAGTCATTTTCAAGTGTTCGGCGGCACGGACGCGGACGCCCCCGGCTTTCTCCATGGATGCAAGCAGGTAGGTGCGCGTAATGTTCCCGATATGCTCTTCCAGATCAAGTCCGCCATCTGGAATCAGAGAAGCCTTCGGGTCGGGCTGGCCGCCGGACTTGAATTCCTGATAGAAAGACGTGATCTTTTCGGGCAGCCCTTCGACGGTGATGCGCTTCCCCAGTTCCAGGGCAATGGAGCGCTCGATCGTGTTCTCAAGCTCGCGAACGTTGCCGGGCCAGTCGTAGACTTCCAGGCGGCGCATGGCTTCGGGCTCGATTCCGTCGACTTGCTTCGACATGGAAGCAGCGAAGCGGCTGAGAAAGTGGCGTGCGAGCAATGGAATATCCTCGCGGCGCTCGCGAAGCGCCGGAAGCTTGATAGGAATCACGCTCAAGCGGTAGTAGAGATCCTCTCGGAAGCGTTCCTCGGTGATTTCTTTTTCCAGGTCCTTGTTGGTTGCGGCGATCACGCGAACGTCCACGTCGGTCTCTTCCGTACTCCCAAGCGGGCGGACTTTCCCCTCCTGGAGAACACGGTAGAGCTTCACCTGCATGGTGACGCTCATGTTACCGATTTCGTCCATAAAAAGAGTGCCACCGTGGGCCGCCTGAAAAAGCCCGCGACGGTTTTCGTTTGCGCCCGTGAAGGCACCTTTCACGTACCCAAACAGTTCCGATTCAAGAAGGGTCTCGGGAAATGCGCCACAATTGATGGTGATGAACGGCTTGTGCGAGCGGGAACTGTTTTCGTGAATGGCGCGAGCGACAAGCTCCTTGCCAGTTCCACTTTCACCTGTAATCAGAACGCGGCTGGATTGTGGAGCGATGTTCTGGATGAGCTCAAAAATCGCGCGCATTTTCGGACTGGTGCCGATAATGTGGTCGAGCCCGGTGAGGCGGCGAATTTCGCGGCGGAGGAATGATGCTTCTTTTTTGAGCGCGAGGTTTTCGGCAACCAGCTGGACCGCCGACCGTAGCTCATCGACAAGGCGATCACCCTTGATGACGTAGCGGTCGGCCCCAAAATTGACGGCGTCGATGGCCGTGGTGACGGTGGGCACGCCGGTGATGAGAATGAAAACGGTCGATGGCGAGACTTCTTTTGTGTAGCGAAGGAGGTCGACGCCATCCATGTCGGGCATGCGGATATCTGAAATCACAATGTCGTAGACTTGCGAAGCAAGGCGACGCTTGGCGGCCTCGCCGTTCGAGGCCACCTCGACCTTGTGGCCTTCCTTGCGGAAGGAAATTTCCAGCAGCTCGCAAATCGAGCGTTCATCATCGACAACCAACAACTGCGCCATAACTATGTCTTCCCCGTTTGACTGAACAGTTCCGCGCGCGGCTCGGCCTGCCAATCGGCGGGCGATACGGTGCCCTTCGCGGTGGCGCGCGGCAAATCGACGATAAATTCGGCGCCGGCATTTTTGGGCGACTCAACGCGGATGCGGCCGTGGTGCGCCTGGAGAATCTGATACACAACGGCGAGGCCCAAACCAGTGCCTCCAGTAAAGCCGGACTGAAACGGTTCGAAGATGCGCGAGATTTGGCGGGTGTCGAGGCCGATGCCTGTGTCGGCGATGCGGACCTGGACGGAATCTTCTTTCGCTTCGATCGAGACCGTAAGAACACCACCGTCGGGCATGGCGCGGAGGGCGTTGTTGCAAAGATTCCAAAAAACCTGCTTGATGCGATCGCGGTCCACGACAGCACGGGCGTGACGAGACTTGATATTCCGCTCGATGCGATATTTCCCGACAAAGGAAGAATCGTGCTCAAGAATCGTAAGCGTCTCTTCAAGGACCGACGTTACGTTCAAGTCAGTAAAGGAGTAGGTTTTTTCGCGGGAGTAATCAAGAAAGTCGGTGATGATCTGGTTTAAACGCTGCGATTCCCTGCTGACAATGTGGACGAGCTTCTTGTCGTCATCATCGAGCGGGGCGAGACGGGCCAGCTCCTTGAGAGCTCCCGTCATGGCCGCGAGCGGCTGGCGGATTTCGTGAGCAATCGCGGAGGAGAGGCGGCCGAGGGCGGCCATTCGCTCTTTAGTCACAACTTCTTTCTCCAGGCGCTTGAGCTCCGTCAAGTCCTGGAAGTTGAAGACGTAGCCGCTCTTTTCGTTTTGTGCGGTCCGAAGAGGCGAGATCGAGATACCAAGATAACGCTGGCCCAACTCCGGAGATTCAAACGCAATTTCTCTCCGAGAGGCCAAGGGGTTGCCTTCAGCGTCCGTTTCTACAGGCCAAAATCCTGGAACAAGATTCTGGACGAATTCCCCACGATGCAAGCCGAACCCGCCAGAGATAATTTCCGAGCCAGCACGGTTTAGAAGGAGGATGCGGCCGGAAGCATCCGTGGTGAGAAGCCCTCCACGCATAGATTCGATAATGTCCTGATTGAATGTTTGAAGGGCCTTCAGTTCTTCGCGCTTCGCCTCGAGTTCCACACCTTTTTTGCGGAGTGATAAAGCCAGGACGCTACCGAGATAAGCGACGGCGAAAAAGGCAAAGAAATTTGTTGCGAGCCAGACTTCGAGCGAGTGCCCAGTAGGATTCGTCGTGGCGGTCCTCGGAATGACGCCGAAATAGCTCAGCTCAACAACGGTGCCAAGCAATGCGAAACTCGCACCGGCAACGACGAAAACCCCGCGCCGTGAAAATAGAATGCTGGCCATGAGGATCGCCAGCACGTACAGAGAGGAGAAATAGCTGTCGTGGGCGCCTGTGATGTAGACGACACCGGTAATGAGAGCAAGGTCGCACACTATTTGGATGGGAGCGTGCGCCCTTGCCTCCGGCACCCAGCGCTGGAGAATGACATAGCTGATCGCCAGCATGTACCACAGAAGTATCAGCGGGACGAAACCACGGAGAGGAAGCGATGCACCCGTAAGTTCACGGGCTGCCAACACAGAAGCAACTAGAAAAGTGATGATTAGAAAGCGAACCCGTCCCAGCAAAGACAGCCATTGGTTCGGCGTGATCGAAGTGTCCATTGCAAATGCCCCCACATCCTTGTGGGCGCGGGATCGCCGCTCAACCTGAAGAAGTGCCAAGGTCGAAAGCGGCCTCAGTGTGAGCCCGCCAACTTGCCGATAAGAGAAAACAAGGGCAAATACATCGAAATAACGATGCCACCGACAACTACGCCGAGAAAGACGATCATTACAGGCTCCAAGGCTGTCAGAAGGTCCTTGACAGCGACGTCGACTTCGTCCTCATAGAAGTCACCAATCTTCTGGAGCATGGCATCCATCGCACCAGTCTGTTCGCCGACGCCGATCATTTGGGTGACCATGCCGGGAAATACTTCCGTCTCCTTAAGAGGGTCAACCAATGATCTGCCGGCCTCAACCGCCTTTCGCGTTTGGGAGATGGCCTTTTCGACGACCGCGTTCCCTGCCGTGCGTGCAGTAATATCCAATCCTTCGAGAATTGGAACACCGCTAGAAATCAAAGTGCCAAGTGTACGCGTAAAACGGGCAACGGCAATCTTTCGCAAGAGAAGGCCGATTAAAGGAAGGCGGAGGGTTGTCGCATCGATCGCGAATCGACCTTGAGGGGTGCCATACCAAAATTTCAACGCAACGACCGCTCCGACAAAGAAAGCAAAAATCATAAACCCGTAAATGCTGCCGACAAAGTGGCTAAGCCCAATTACAATCCTGGTCGGCAGGGGAAGGTCTACTCCTAAACCATTGAAAAGGGTTGTGAAGATCGGAACGACCTTCCAAAGGAGCAGGGTGATGACTCCACCCGCAATCCCCAAAACTGCGGTTGGATAAATCATCGCGGATTTGACGGCGCTCTTCAATTTGACGTTTTTCTCGATGTAGGTAGAAAGGCGCTGAAGAATCGTGTCGAGAATACCGCCCGTCTCTCCCGCCTCCACCATGTTGTAGTAAAGAGGGTCGAATACTTTGTCGTACTGCTTCATGGCGGCGGAGAGAGTCGTTCCTCCCTCGACGGAGGAGCGAACGCCATTCAATATTTTCTGGAAGGTCTTGTTCTCCTGCTGCCCTGCAAGGATTTCAAGGCATTGAACAAGAGGCAAGCCCGCGTCGATCATGACGGAGAATTGGCGTGTAAAGATAGCCAGTTCCTTCGAGTCGACTTTTCCTCCCCCGAAGCTAGGGAGGTTGAATTCGCGCCCCTTCTCGGAAACCTTGTTCACATTGATGCGCTCGCGGCGCAGGATATTCTGGAGCTCGGCCTTATTCGCCGCGGTGCGCTCACCGGCGACGGCGGCTCCCGCCTGGTTCGTTCCTTTGTATGTGTAGACAGGCATGTGTTATCCCTCCTTGACTCTATCGGCGGACAGGAGCCCGGCCACCAGCCGGCGGCGAGGTCACTCCACGGTTGATCAAATCCTGCAATTCATCGGGATTGGAAGAGCGCATGAGCGCGGTCTCCAACGTGATTAATTTCTGGGAATAGGCATTCGCAAGACTCTGGTTGAAAGTCTGCATTCCGGTGGTTCCCGTGCCGGTCTGCATAGCGGAATAAATCTGGTGAATCTTGTCTTCGCGGATGAGGTTGCGAATGGCTGGATTGGGCACGAGAATTTCCATGACCATTGCGCGGCCGCGACCGTCAATTTTGGGAATGAGCGCCTGGCAGAGGATGCCCTCGAGCACCATGGAGAGCTGAGCGCGAACCTGTGGCTGCTGGTGCGCCGGGAACACATCTATGATTCTGTTGATGGTCGAGGACGCGGAATTGGTGTGCAGAGTCGCAAAAGTCAAGTGACCGGTCTCGGCGATGCGCAGGGCCGATTCGATTGTTTCCAGGTCGCGCATTTCGCCGATGAGTACAACATCAGGGTCTTCGCGAAGGGCTGCACGAAGCGAATTGGAAAAGGAGTGCGTGTCGGAGTGCACTTCGCGCTGGTTAACGAGACACTTTTTGTGATTGTGGAGGAACTCGATCGGGTCCTCGATCGTGATCATGTGCTCTTCGCGCTCGTTATTGATCTTGTCGAGCATCGCGGCAAGCGTGGTCGACTTCCCCGAGCCCGTCGGGCCCGTCACGAGGACCAGTCCGCGCGGCTTGTCGCAAAGCCCCTTCACCACCAGCGGCAGCCCGAGCGCGTCAAACGACTTGATTTCCCAGGGAATCGTACGGAAGACGGCCGCCACGGCACCGCGCTGGTGAAAGATGTTGCCACGGAAGCGCGCGAGGCTTTTCAACCCGAACGAGAAGTCGAGCTCGAGGCTCTCTTCTAGGCGGTGCTTCTGCACGTCCGTCAGCACGCTGTAGGCTAGCGCCTTCGTGTCCGCCGCCGTCAGCGGCGGCATGTCGAGAGGCCGCAGGTGGCCATGGACTCGCACGCGCGGCGGCGTGTTGGTCGAAAGGTGAAGGTCGCTCCCCCCCATTTCGATCATCTTCTTCAGGAGCTCGCTGAGTGTAATGCCTGCCATGCTCTCCTCCGAGTTAGAGAACCGTCTCGCGCAGGACTTCTTCCATCGTGGTGAGTCCCGCGCTGGCCTTGATGAGCCCGCTGCGCCGCAACGTGATCATGCCAAGCTCGAGAGCTTTCTTTTTCAATTCGAGCGCCGACGCGCCGACAAGGATTAGCTCACGAAGGTCGTCCGAGATCTCCATGACTTCGTAGAGACCGACGCGCCCTTTGTATCCCGTGTTGTTGCAGATGCTGCAGCCGTGACCGTGCATAACCTGCACAGTCTGGGCCTCTTCCTGCGAATACCCTGCGTCAAGAAGAGCTTGTGTATTGATCTGCAATGGTTCCTTACAATTCGCGCAAATGCGCCGGACCAACCGCTGGGCGCAAATCAGGTTGACTGATGTCGCCACGAGAAATGGTTCAATACCCATGTTCATCAAGCGGCTGATCGTCGAGGGCGCGTCATTGGTGTGGAGGGTCGAGAGCACCAAGTGGCCTGTGAGAGCGGCCTTCACGGCGATTTCGGCCGTTTCAAAGTCGCGGATCTCGCCGACAAGGATGATGTTGGGGTCTTGCCGAAGGAAGGCTCGCAGAGCAGAAGCGAAATTCAAGCCGATCTGCTCCTTCATCTGAACCTGATTGATTCCCGGCAACTGAAACTCGACCGGATCTTCGGCGGTCATGATGTTGGTTTCAGGCGTATTAAGGCGAGCCACGGAGGAATAGAGGGTGTTGGTTTTCCCTGAACCCGTGGGGCCAGTGACCAGAACCATCCCGTAAGGTTTCAAAATCTGGCGCTCGAATTTCTGGAGCGACTCCGACTCGAAGCCGAGCTTGGTCATATCGAGGCGCAGGTTTTCCTTGTCGAGCAAGCGAAGAACGATCTTTTCGCCGAAGAGGGTGGGAACGGTGGAAACGCGAAAGTCGAGTTCTTTTTTCTTCCCGTCCTTGGCGTACTTGATCATGATGCGGCCGTCTTGCGGGAGCCGCTTTTCGCTGATATCCAGCTTAGACATGATCTTGACGCGGCTGGTGATGGCATCTTTGAGCTTGAGAGGAGGCGCCATCACGTTTTGAAGAATTCCATCAATGCGAAAGCGAACGCGGTATTCCTTCTCATAGGGCTCAACGTGAATGTCGCTGGCGCCGCGCTTGACTGCGTCTGTAAGAATCAGGTTCACGAGCTTGATGATTGGGGCTTCTTCGGCAGCCTTTTCGAGGGTCGCCAAGTCCATCTCGGCTTCCTCGCTAGCAAGCTCGAGGGCATCGGCATCTTCCCCGGTTAGATCCTTCATCACCTTGTCGAGCTCTTCGACGCTCTCGACGCTGCCGTAGAACTTGGTGATGGCTTCCCCGATAGCTGTCTCCGAGGCCACGACAGGCTCAACATTGAAGCCGGTCATGAACTTGATATCGTCCATAGCGAAGACGTTGGTCGGATCGGTCATCGCGATGGTTAACGTAGAACCCACGCGGGAGAGAGGAACAATCTGGTAGCGAACCGCCGTTTCCTGGGGGACGAGCTTGATGACGGACGGATCGACCTCGTAAAACTTCAGATTGATCGAGGGAACGCCGTATTGGCGAGAAAGCACGGCCGTGATGTCGTCGTCGGAAACAAGACCGAGCTTGACAAGACAGGTGCCGAGGCGGCCGCCATTCTTTTTCTGGTAGTCGAGCGCCTGCTTCAACTGATCTGCGGAGATCAGGCTGTCTTTGACCAGAATTTCGCCGAGTCGAGAAGACATTAGGTGTTCGGAGGCGGTACTAGAACCCCCTCGATGTCGCAGAGTAACACGGTAGCCTGTGGAAGCCAGCCTTCGGCTGGGCTCCGCGTAGTGAATCGGCTAACACCCGTTGGGACAAGTGGAAACCTGTCCTCGCGTACAGGCAAAAAAGCGTCGCTGTCCTTGTGGACAGGCGGGCCTCCGAGGGGACGTTTTTCGGCATCGCTAGCCGATAGCTAAATCGGAAGATGCGACGAAGAACTTCAGCGGGTGACGCAAAATGCTGCCGGGTGCGTGTGCGGGCAAGCACGGGATCGAGGATATCTGGCGGCAGGCAGGACTGTGCGAAGGAACAGGTCGTGGACGTGAGTGTGGATTTCCCGCGTGCCAACCACAGGACCGGATTGTATTGTATGGGAAAGGCGATGTGTTGCATTGACGCACGAAGAGCGTTTGGATAGCATGAG
>Ga0335072_10000461_pt1 | contig 80045 bp, 70 predicted proteins | sample Lox_Sample_21_FD_206725 | JGI IMG/M metagenome (GOLD analysis project Ga0335072, IMG submission 206725) | Soil microbial communities from Loxahatchee National Wildlife Refuge, Florida, United States - Lox_Sample_2.1 | ecosystem: Environmental > Terrestrial > Soil > Wetlands | place: USA... | reverse complement strand
CACAGGACACTACCTCCCAGATTCCGGGAAAGGATACTTTTGACGGAAAAAGCAACCAATAGAGCAAGAGAGCCAATTTTAATGGGCCAATTTGGTACACGAGTACTAGTAGGTCGGACTTCCCCGCTGACCACCAGCATGAGCAGGCAAAGCGACTCGCCGATGAACACAATGTGAATCGCTATTCAGCGGGCGCATTGCGGAACGTTCGCAGAATGTCTGCAAGCGTAATGACTCCTTCGAGTTTGCTCAGGTCGGCGCGGTTCACAACCGGCAAGACCGGCCAATCTCCCACCACTTGCAGGGCATCTTCGAGCGTGAGATCCGGAAACAGAATCGGAAGCGGACCTTTGCCGTCGGCATCCGCAGCGGTGTACGTGCGGGACTTGTCTTCTGCAAGATTCTTTAACCGGTCCCGGTCGAGAAGCCGCCATTCCCGCCGCGACTGCAGCAGGAGGGGCAATTCTGGCTTCCCTTCCGCGCGGCTCAGAATCGTGACCACCGGATCTGAGGCGTTGAAAATCAAAGCAGCGTCTCGCTGCATGGCTTTTTCGACGACCGGAGCAATCTGCTCGCGCTGTTCTTCAATCGACGGCAGCACGAGACCGTCCTGGCGCGCCAACATATCGAACAGGGGCACCTTATGGAAACGCCGCGAAATGAAATAGGCAACCATCGTCGAAATCATCACGGGGAGAATCGCCGTGTAATTGCCCGAGAGCTCAATGACCATAAAGACCGAAGTGATCGGAATTCTCAAAAAGCCGGCGAAAAACGTTCCCATGCCGACCAGGGCGAAGGTTCCGACCGAGCCCGAAAGAGTCGGAATGAAATGCTGCTCGACGGCTCCAATCGCTCCGCCGAACATCGCTCCAATAAACAGGACAGGAGCAAACATCCCGCCTGGAGTCCCACTCAGGAAGGAGATTCCCGTTGCAACGATTTTCAGCACAGCGAGGACCAGCAGCAACTTCCACGTAAACTGACCGTGCAAGGCCTGATCGATGATCGAGTACCCTGCGCCCATCACTTGCGGAAAGCGAATGCCGATGACGCCGATCAGGAGGCCTGCGCCTGCAGGTTGAAGATATTTCGTCCAGTAAGGAAGCTTTTCGATGCGCGGCCTGGCATATGCAAGCCACTTCAGGAATGCGATGGCAGCACCGCCGCCGACGAGACCGAGAACAGCGTACCCGAGAAGGTCTTCGGCGCGCACGACGCGAAACTCCGGCACGCGGAAAAGCGAATCGGCCCCGAGAAAACTGCGCATGGTGACCACGCTCGAGACCGCGGCAAGCACGATCGCGCCGAGCACGCCGCCGCTCCACACGCCGATCACCTCTTCGATGACGAACAGGACGGCGGAAATCGGCGCGTTGAACGCCGCAGCGAGGCCCGCGGCCGCACCCACCGGGGCGATCAGCCGGATTTTCTCCTGTGAGAGATTCAGGCTGCGCCCGATCTTCGAAGCGATGCCCGCTCCCATCTGCAGCGAAGGGTCTTCAGGTCCCAAGGACTGCCCGCTGCCGATGGCCAGGGCGCATGTGACGAACTTTCCTATCACCGTCTCAAACGGGACGTAACCATTCCAGACGTAAACCGCAGCCTTCGTCCGATTGACACCGCTTCCCTGCGAACTCGGGAAAATCCGGAGGACGAGGAACGCGACTACGAGTCCGCCGATTGTGGGCGCGAGCAGAACACGCAGAACGGAGGGCGAAAGCGACGGCCCGAGCACTTCCAATTGCGTCCATTCGATCGCAACGCGAAAGCAAACTACGGCGAGCCCGGAAAAAATTCCGATGAGTACCGCGAGCAGCAGGAAGAACTGGTCTTCCCGGAGCGAGAAGATCCTCCCTGTCCAGGCTTCCCAGAGCGAGAGAAGCCGCTCGCGAGCGTTCGCTTGGCCAGGATCACGCGGCGACGCGACGGGGATGGTGGGCGTCTCCGTCATGGCAGATTATTCCCCAGATTTTGGCCGATCGTCCAAAGCGCCAGGTTTTCGCCCGACGGCGCCCCGCAAGTCTTCGCTGCAGCGTTTTCGATCTGGAAGACAAGTCCCATCGCCTGGCTGACGGTGTCCGGATCCCGCTCGAGGTTGCGCTCGCTCCAGGTCCTTTTGTTTTGTTGTATCGTGGCCAAAAGGCTTGCCAACTCAGAATGTGGAGCAGCAGTATTAGCGCTTGTCGTCGATCCATTTGTGCCGCCACACTGCTGGGCGCGCGCTGTGGCAACGTCCAGGGCGTGCGACGTCCGCCGCGCCTTTTCGCCCATGCCCAAACCCGGCAGGAATGGGTCGAGAGCCTGGATCTGCCGCGCTGTTTCGAGCATCGTGGGAACTCCCGGATCGCTGGCCCGATCTTTCGGGAGTCGCGAGAGATAGCCGACCGCCTGCGAGTAGTTGTGGAGTTGGAACGCCGCCGTTCCTGCGCCCTCCAGGGCATCGGGATCGTTTCGTTCGGACTCCAGCACGGAGTGGAACTCATCCAGCGCGCGACTCCACATCTGCCCGCGCAGTAACAATTGCGCGGCCGCCTTCTGCTTTGCCACGTCTCCAGAAGGAGTATTGTCGTCGAGCGCGACCAAAGCCGGCTCCGCCTGGCTCGCGGCGCCATGGTCCAGCAGGAACTCGCACAGTTCCTTCCGCACGTTCCAGCGCATCTCGATCGGGTCATCGCTCCATTCGCCGTAGATCGCGCTGTTGTAGTAGAGCATGGCATCCTGCACGCGCGACTGCTGGGCCGCAATGCGCGCCAGCGCCAGATTGATTTCGCCGCTTCCTGGCGATTCCGAAAGCAGCGGCAGCAGATAGGCGCGCGCTTCGGGAAGCTGCCCATCCGCCGCCAGCGCGAGCGCGAGATGGAATTGAAACATGACGTTCGCAGGCGAGAAGGCCAGCGCGTTCCGGTATTCGATCAGCGCTTTCTTCGTGTTTCCGGCCCTGAAATCCGCCTCACCATAGGAAAACCACTGATCAGCAAGCGAGTGCACGCGCTTGTGATACATTCGCGACACGAGAGCCGTCACACCCAATAGGGCGATCAGGCAGAAAAAGCACACGACGAGGACGAACTCGCGCGAAAATCCGCGCGCGTCTCGCGAGCTCCCGGTGTTCCTCCTTGGCTCTCCTATCACGTTTGTCCCAAAAGAAAAGGATACCTTGCGACTGGATGCAGTCGGGGAAAGATTTTTCTGGTCAGCGAATGGCGGATCGAAGGCGGACTACGTCTGATCAATCAACCGGTGATGAATTGCGTACAGCGCCAGTTCCAGCCTGTCGGATACTCCGAGCTTGTCGAAGATATTATGCAAATGATTTTTTACCGTCTGTTCGCTGATGAATAGTTTCTCACCAATTTCGCGATTGCGAAACCCCTGCGCGACCAGTTGGACGATCTCTTTTTCGCGGTCGCTCAACAGAGGCTTTTCGCGGCGCTGTCCGGATTCGGCGGATTTCTTGAACGCGTCGATCACTTCGGCGGTCATCCGGTTGTCGAGCCAGATCTCGCCATCCTGCACCTTGCGGATGCTCTTCACGAGCAGGTCGCTGGCGGATTGCTTCAGCACCACGCCGCGCGCGCCGAGCCGCATCGCGCGCACCACGTCGCGGTCGTCTTCGGCCGCCGTCAGCACGATCACCCGCGTGGGCAACGAATCGAAATTCACTTCTTCCAGGACGCCCAGCCCATCCTTTTCGGGCATGCGCAAATCCAGAAGCAGAATGTCGGGCTTGAGCTTGCCGAGCATTTTAATGCACTCGACGCCGTTGGAGGCTTCGCCGACAATTTGAATCTCGTCGGCCGCCTCCAAAAGCCTGCGCAAGCCATCCCGGAAAATGGCATGGTCGTCCGCAACCAGGATCCGAATCGCCTGTTTCCCTTTGCTCATCTCAACTCAATGGAATTTCAATGGTTAGACGCGCGCCGTGGCCGGGATTCGATTCCAGCGTCAGCGTACCCCCTACGCCTCGAGTGCGCTCTTTGATCGAAATCGGCCCCAGACGCAGCCGATCCAGTTCTTCGCTTGTGTATCGCCCAGAGAAGCTGAATCCCCGCCCGTTGTCGTCCACGACGAGACTGACTTTCGCCTCGTCTTGGCCTAGTTTTACCACGACGTGCCCAGCATTCGCATGCTTTTTTACGTTGTTGAGTGCTTCACGGTAAATCTGGAAAACCTCGCGGCAAATGCGGTCTGGAATGCGCAGGCTGCGGTCCTCGATGAATAGGTCAAGCGCCATGCCTGAATCATTGCGGAATCGCTCAGCAAAGCCGAGCATCAGCTCGCGCAGATCCGCGCTCGCCACACGCAACGGGCGAAGGTCGGTGACGAATTTGCGAAGTTCCTCGCTTTCCCTCTGCACCGTTCTCTGCAGCCGCGTCAAGTCCTCCGAGATCGGGCCGGACAAAGCTGCGGATTTCTGGCTTAAAACGCCGAGCTGAATGATCAGGCTCAACAGTGTCTGCAAGATGCCGTCATGTAAATCGCGAGAAATGCGGCTGCGCTCCGCCTCCACGGCGCGCGCTCGCAGATGACGCATCAGGAACACATTGTCGAGCGGCGGCCCCGCCTGCCGGACGATTTGGTCAAGCCAGCGGAGGTCCTTTGGCTGGAAGCGCCGCCGCGGATTGACCAGGAGGACCCGGCCGGAGGGCCTGCCGTTCGCCTCGATCGAGACGCCCAGAATTGCGCGCGCGCCCAGTTCCTTCTGCATCAAAGATGGAGGATTGTTGACCCGCGCCGCCGTCTCGGTGCGCCGGTCCCATCCGAACCCCTGTTTGTCTTCAAAATCCCAGCAGAGCGACGTTTCGAATTCGTCGCATAGGAATATCTCCGACTTCACCAGCGAAAGCGTCTCGGGAGCGCTCGGCCCAGTCTCGCCCGGCCGAACCCGCCAGACGAACAGTCTTTCCATGTCATCGTCGCGAATCGCCAGGCAAGCGGATTCGCATTCGAATTCGAGCGCCAATTCGCCGAGCATCTGGCGAATGCACTCCGTCAACCCACGATCAAACTGGAGCAGGCGGACCAACTTGTCGAGAAACTGCTGCCGGACGAGATGCTCTCTTTCCCGTGCTCCCAAATATCCGGCGCCGAGACCGGAAATTAGCGTTCCGAGGCCCACTTCGAGAAGGTGGGGGACCGTGCCATGGCCCCGGCCGCTTGATATCGCGTCCTTGAACATTACGCCTGCCGTGGCGGCAGCAACGAATGCCACCATCGCGCGTGTGTTGCCACCCGCGCCAATGGCAAACGCTAAGAAAAGCAGAAGAAACCAGGCTGCCGTAACTTCGGGACGAAGAAAGAAAAACACAGCCACAGCCAGGAAGTCTGCCGGAAGAGGAATCCGTAACTGAAAAGGCCCCCATCTCCTGCCCGCCAACACCAACGCCATTGACGTGGCGAGGTAGACCGCGAGGTACAAGGCCGGAGCGTTGTGCTCCCGCTGCGTCATCGACTCCAGCGAGGTGACGAGCGCGAGCGAGACCAGAATCACGCGCGCGAGCGTGATTTGACGATCGAGATACAGTCGTTCAGTGTTGTCGAGGGGCATAGAACAGAAAATCGTACGCAGAAAAAGTCTAGCAAGCCAACCAAAGGTCGCAATCGCGTGTCCTCTTTTGGTTATGACCTTTCGCGTGCCACTCGACCGGCCGCAAACCGGTCTTTCGGGTGGAAGGGAGATGCCGCGTGCAAAGTGCCCCGGCGAGAAGTCCACACAGGCGGCTCTCGTTTGACATTGGGTGCATAATCTTAGTCAGGCATTCTTCGCTGTGGGGGCGCAAAGGATTGAATCAGCGCTATACGCAACGGGAAGTCGGCCGGATTCTAGGTGTGCGGGAGGGCCGTCTTCTCTACTGGGAACGTTTGCGGCTCGTGCGTCCACGGGCGCGGTGGGGGCGGCGCTTCTACAGTTTCAGCGATCTGGTAGCTCTGCGCTCGTTGAAGCAAGTGACGGAAAGTCGCGTCCCGGCTCGGCGCGTGAAACAAGCAGTCTCGCTCATCGAAAGCCAATTTGGCGAAGCGCCGCTGCCGCTGCACCAGCTTCGCCTTGTACAGTTGGGCGGCGAAATCGCGATTGTTCCTCCGGGCTCCGCACAGCCGTTTGACCCTTTCCGCCGCCAATGGCTCCTACCGTTCGAGCCCCTTCCAGCCGGAGTGAAACTGCACCCCATGTCCACGCAATCGCCTGGTGATCTTTTCGAAGCCGCTTTGCGTTGCGAGGAATCCGCGGACTTGCTGCCGAACGCGGTCGCATGTTACCGGCGTGTGATCGATCTGGCTCCGCACTGGATCGAAGCGCATATCAATCTGGGCGTCGCCTATTATCAGCTTGGCCAGATCGACAATGCCATGGACGCCTTCCTTTCCGCGGTAAAGATTGACCCCGGCAGCGGCATTTCCCGCTACAATCTCGGCTGCGTTCTCGAAGAAAAAGGCGACATCGACCAGGCGATCGATCATCTGCGCCGAGCCGCCAGCATCATGCCGGCGCACGCCGATGTGCACTTCAATCTCGCGCTTGCTCTTGAGAAGAAAAACGAGAGGCGGCAGGCGCTCGAAGAGTGGCAGATGTACCTCCGCTATGCGCCGAACGGACCCTGGGCGGAACAGGCGCGCGCCCGTGTGAGAACTTACATGGCGCCTCACCGCCCGCCGGCGCCAATTCCCTTCCCCCGGCGCTCTCGCGCCGAATAGCTCCGCTGCGCAGCTTCCCTGGATTTCTTCCAATCTAATTTGCGGCGGCGGAATTCTCCGATTTCTGGTTGGCAGCGGAGCGCTCTTTTGTCAGCTTGCGGAAGACGTCGCCAAACGCCGGGACGCAGCTCTTCAATGTGTCGAAATCGCACTTCGAAACAAGCAGCACGTTCATCGTCGTCTTTGCGCGGATCGTTGCGTTTCTGCTCATATCGTTAATCAAAGCCATTTCCCCGAAGAAATCGCCCGGCCCGAGCGTGGCAATATGCGTTTCCTGCCCACCTGATTGCCGCAGCACATCGCATTCGCCGCTTTCGATGATGTAAACGTTGTCGCCCAAATCTCCCTCGAAGAAGACGACTTCCCCGGCTTCGAAATGCTGCCTGGCGATGCCTGTCTCCCTCACGACTCTCATCTGAACGAAATCTGGAGGGAACAGCAGAACAAAGAACCAGTCGAGCGCGATGCGGGCCCTTTGGCGCAGGCTCGGAACCTTCAGGAGATAAATCGCCCGCCAGAGAAGCCACGCAAGAAATCCGGAGATTCGCACACCGAGTATCTCCGCCACGGCCGAATAATGACCAAGAGAGCCGAGCTTTCCGAGCCCCTCAAACGTAAAGGGCGTAGCGGGCTGCTTCCGAATCGCCGCGGCAATATTCTTCGCAACCGTTCTTGCCTCCCGCGTGGCGTGTTGCGCCGTCGGCGGAGTGGACCTTCCGGAGAGCGTCTTGATCGACGCACAATCTCCCAGAGCCCACACTGTTCCCTCGAAGCCCACCAGTTCGAGGTTTGCGCTCACCTTCAGGCGCCCGTTTTCCTTTTCGCATGAAAGCCCCTGGAGGACGGGTGGGATAGAAGAGGGAACGCTCGAAACAATCGTTTTGGTGGGAATCTCCAGGCCGGATTTGAATTGCGCCTTTTCCGAAGTGGCTCCGACCAAGCGGTCTTTCAACCGCAGTTCGACGCCTCGCTTGGCCAGCAGCTTCTGCGCAAACAACGCGAGGTTATCGGACATTTCCGGCAGAATTCTCTCTCCGGCATGGACGAGCACGAAACGCGGCTCTTCCCGGCGAAGGCAAGGGAAATTGTCCTTGGCTTTGTTGATGAAATCGCTCACCTCCGCGATCACCTCGACGCCCGAAAATCCTCCGCCCGCAACAACAAACGTCATCAGTTTCCGCCGAAGATCGGGATCCGCTTCGATTTCTGCTTCCTCCAAGGCGTGGATCAGGTGATTGCGCAGGCTGATCGCGTCGGCCAGAGTCCGGAAAGATCTCACGTGTTCTACCATTCCCGGAGTTCCGCAAAAATTGCTGATGCTTCCGAGCGCAATCACCAAGTAGTCGAAGGGAATATCCAGCTGGCGCGCACGGAAACCCGGGCTCACCGTGACGAACTTTTGCTCGAGATTGATTTTCTGCACTTCGCGCATTACGAGTTCCGTGCGAGGGCAGAGCTGCCGAATCGGGCAGACAACATCCGTGAGCCCGATCAAGCCGGAGATTACCTCCGGCAGAAGTGGCTGATAGACCCAGTAGTTTTCCTGATTGATGAGGGAAATGGAGGCCTCGGCGGGACGCAAAATCCGCTCGAGGTCCCTTGCCGCATAGACCCCGCCGAACCCGCCACCAAGGACGAGAATTCGCTTCTTCGTCGCCATGTCTGCCTCACGGCCGGACTGTCCCCAAACCGGCGCCGCTGGTCCGCGTGTGCCTTGTCATTCGTCGACGTTCTTACGAACCAGCGGCGAAAATAGAGAGGACAACCCGCAGCCGTGCTTGGTAAACTCCGCTATTTCTTAAATGTCCTGACGTAAGCGATCACGTTGTCCACGTCGGTGTCGCTGACGTCCTTCACCGGTTTCATCTTGCCCGTGCCCTCGGTGATGATTTTTTTCAGGTCCGCGTCCGACTTGCTTTGTACATCGGCGGAATCGAGCGAGGGAATCGTCACTTTCAGCAGCTTGGCCATCCCTTGGTTGCCATGGCCATCTTCGCCGTGGCAAGTCTTGCATTTCTTCATGAATACGTCCTTCCCGGCCGTCGCGTCTCCGGCGGGAGAGGCTGCCAAGGAAGCCGAGGCAAAAAGAAGTGCGCCAGCCAACATTGCTGCAAATGCAAGATGTTTGAGTCGCATGGTCCGGATTCTCCTTTTCTGATTGGGGTGTACTCACTTCTCCGATGTCTGCATAGCCCGTTCGTTTACAGTCTTCATGATGTCCTCCTCCGTCCGGGGCATCACCCTCAGCATGGTGAGGAAGTTCTCCTTGCCCAGGACAGCCAGCCGCGCTGCCGTTACCGCGCGGACTGTAGCGTTTCGGGGAACATCGCTGATCAGCGCCATCTCGCCGAAGTACTGGCCTTTCGACAGCGTCGCCACCACGCGCTCGGCGCCTCCTTCCTCTCTCACGACGTCGACTTTCCCGCTCTGAATGAAGTAGGCGCAATCACCCTCTTCGCCCTGCCGGAAAATCACCTGTCCCACTTCGACGTTTTCCACTTCAAACAGACTGTGCCGCCTCAAGAACCGGTACACGGCAAGGCCCAGCACCGCCAGCGCCGCCAGAAGGGCCGAGACAGGGGCGATCATCGAGAAGAGAAACAGCGTGCCGCCGGTCGTTCGCCACAAAAACTGTAGCGCGAGCAAGAAGGCAATCAGGGCCAGCAGTTGTGCACCGATCAACAGGACCCGGGTGGAAGTCGGATTTAGTTGTAAATGTTTCGCGTCTGTATTGGTAGTCATGGGGTCACATTCTGCGCGACGTTGTGCGCGGGATTTGAATCGGCGTGGCACTGCATACAGGTTGCCTCGCCGGAAAAGAGCGCGTCTTTGTAGTCGGCATGAGCGTCGTTCCATTTTGCAGAACCCGCATGACATTTCAGGCAGTCGTTGTTCGGATACGGGTGCATCAACTTGATCGGCAGGTGGAACGTTCTTGTGTAGTAGTGATAGACGTCGCTCAAGCCTTCCCTTTTTGCCTGGACTGTGCCGAACAGGCCGTACGACGTGTGGCAGGCATAGCACTGATTGTCCGGAATGTAGCGGTTCTTGTAGTGCAAGGCCGCAAGGCTGTTGCTCTGCGGATTTTTCATGTCGTCGACGAAAGCCTTCATCGTCAAATGGCACGAAGCGCAGAACTCGACTCGCTCCGCCCTTTCGAAGACCAGGATGGTTCCCACCCCTGTCATCAAAAGCGGCAAAGCCACCGCGCCCGCAATCAACAGCCCCCAGGAAACGGGCCCGACGGCGGCTCCCTTGAATTTCACAATGCTGATAATCAGGACGACGATTCCAAGAACAGCCAGCACCGTCACGACGCGCGCGGCGGCTTGTTCCACAGGATCCTGCTGGTAGCGCGAGGCCTGATCCTGGGCTTGGGCGATTAGAGGCATCAGCACGAGCGAAGCGGCCAGAAAACTCCCCGCTCGTCCCAGCCAGCCCCTCATTTGAAGCTTTCGGAATGACATTCGCTGCAAGTGTTTGCGAAAGTATGGCAAGTGAAGCAGCTCCTTTCGTTCAACATAGCCAGTTGCGCATGAGCCCCCGCCTTCCATTGCGCGAGTGGCAAATGGCTCCTGGGTGTTTGGTTGTGGCAACGGTCGCAAAAATCGGTCATATGGCAAATCGAACAGCTCGTCCGGTCCAAAGCGGCATATTTTCCGTGCACATCATCTTTCCATCGGGCCGAGTGCGAAACGGGCATCATCACCGCATGGCAACTGGCGCATTGCTGCTGGCCGATCGCCGTCGGCTCCACATTGATGTGGCACACAAAACAGGGCGCCCCCGGCTTCGAAGCATCGTCAGCATGGTGGAAGCGAAAAGTCTCCGTGTGCGAGGGCGGCTTCACGATGCCGGAGTGAAATTCCGGCACGGGCCCGGTGGGAACATCCACGTGGCAGGTCTGGCAGTTGGACATGCGATAGTCGGCTTCAATTCTCTTGGACACGCTATGGCAGTTCACGCAATCGACCATCTTCGGCAGGCTCAGGCTTGCGAGGCTTGTGCTCGACGCCACTTCGTAATGACAAGTCGTGCAGTCGAAGTGATAGGAATTTCTCTCTTGGAAATGGTCGGCGTGTGAGAAGCGAATCTGCTGGTATTTCCCTGAAACGACGAATGATGCCAGCTCACGGTGAACCGTTGCGGCGGCGGGATTCTCAATCTCCTCGGGGTGATGGCATCCGCGGCAATCCGCCGTCGTCGATTTATCGCTCAGAAGCGGTTTCATGCCCGGCTTGGAATGGCACCCAGAGCAGACTACGTGATTGCCAAACGTCGCGTACGCCCCATCTCCGGGAAAGTGGTGGCAATAGGTGCAGTCAGCGCGAAACCCAGTGCGCGCGTCGACTCGCGAATGCGGATCCACGTGCTTGGCGTGGGAAAAGTCGTAGACGATCGGCCGTACGCCCTTATAGCGAGGGAACGGCAGCAGATCGTCGCTGCTCGTGGGCGGAAACACAGAATGGCACTGCACGCATATCTTTTGATTGATATTCTTGTTGAAATCGTCGTCATGGCAGACGGTGCACTGATCGTGGCCGGGCCTTTGAAGGACCACCGACCCTTCTTTCACCGGAACGTGGCAGGCATCACAATCCAGTCCGACCTGCTTCAAGTGGTAATCGTGAAGGAAAAACGGCTTCTGCGCCTGTGAATCCGGGGAACTCGCGGGCGGCGTTCCTGCATTCTCCTGCCCATGGGCAGTCGCTGCAAAGAGGCCGAGAACCACAAGGCAAATTCCACCGATAGCGCTTTTCCGCAAATTCACCCTAATAGCTCCACGCCAGGCCGAAGCGGAACGTCTGGCTGTTCTGTATTTCCGGCCTGAAGACTGAGTAGTCCGAGTCCAGACCGTAGTCGAAATAGAGCCGCGAGCGGCTGTCGAGTTTGAACGCTGCATCTCCCAAGACACCTTTGTCGTGCGCGTTCGAAATCACCGTGAACTGGTCGACAAAATTCAGCGTTCGAAAGAAACCGCCGGCCCTCAAAAGCAAACGTCCGCCCATAAAAGTCCGGCCGATTTCGGCGGTAAGGTCCTGCACTTTCGTTTCGCCCGTGTTGCTGAGATCGTCGAACTCCGTGGGGGGAATATTTTTTGAGCGGTTGTCGGAATCTCTCAGGTGATACGTGAAGAGCAGGTCAAGTCCGTTCCACGGTGTCAGTTGCCCGTAGGCGCGATAGTCCTGAAATGATGTGTCGAACGGCCCGGTGTCTTGAATGTCGTTCAGCCGGCGGACCCAAACAGTTCCGCCCAGTCGGAGCCTGTCGTTGATTGCGCGCGAAGCATCAATGATGAACTGCGAATGCGGATGCAGCGCTTCCAGGTTCAAGCGAAAGAGCGGATTGCGCGGGTCGAAATCGCGAGCGTCTTCCGTATAGTCGTAGAAATAATCCTTGCTGCTGATTTTCTGCGCGAAACTTAGGCGCAGCGAAGTCTTGCCATTCTCGGGGCTCCATATCGCGTCGGCATTGAAATCCGTCGGCGAACTCCCGACCATCCGGAATCCGGTGCTGAAAAACCAGCCGTTCGCAAAGGTCTGCCGGTAGTGAAAAGCATTCGTCCCGCGGATATAGTAAAAAGTGTCGTACTCGAACGTCGAATTTGCACTCAAGCGGAACAGAAAATTTCCGCCACCCATTGCTCTCTGTGCCGGGTCGGAAAAGTACGTGAACCTGCGTCCGCCATAAATCATCCACGAATAGCGCGGACGGTTGACTGTAAATGACGCGCCGTCCATCTCCGCCAGCTCCGCTCCGTAGACGTCCTGCCGTCCCAGCCGCAGGCTTGTGCCGGAGAACATTCCATCTGACGGCCGCCCGTCAATGTCAATATAGCCGGTTATCAATTCCAGCCGTCGGTTGGAGTTGAACGTGTCGATGATGCTGAGTTGCGGAGAGGCCTCGCTGACGTGCGTTATATCCTGTGAATAGGCCAGCGAAAAATTGGAATTCACACGGTCAGACACCCACCCGCGAGTCCCCCAATTCAAAAAGCTATACATCTCGTTGGTGCTCGATTGAAACGCCGGCGGGTATGGAATTCCGTTGGGATTCGCCACCGGACCAGCGGGCTCGTTGATCACACCCGTCGCCGTTGGAAGGCCGGTGAAATACGTCTGCGTGCGCATGTACTCCGTCCGGTTGTCCATGTAGAAGTGGTCGAGAAAATCACCGACGGGACTCGCTTCGTACGTCGTTTGCATCGAGGCCAGCGCCGCATCTGGGGTCGTCTGTGGGATGGTATTAGTCAGCAAGCTGTCCCATGCGTCACCGATGTTTTCAGGTGATTTCTCGTCGGGCTGCGAATCCGCAAACGCAATGGGAGCCGCAGAGCTCGCAGCCACGAGCAGGCAGAGACCCGAGACCAACGCTGCAAATGCCTGCACCGGCAATCGACGAAGGTTCGGCAATTCCACCCCTCGCGGCCGCAAGGCCGTCAAGAAGACCTATTTCACAGCCATCTGCAACGTCTGAATTTGGCTCTTAGCTAATGCGACGCGCCACGGGTAGTCGTCACTGTGCCACTGGGTGGCCTGCATGTAGGACTCCAATTCGCTTTCTGCCAGGCTGTTTTGCCCTGTCGCTTCATACACCTGCGCCAGCTCCCAGTGCACTTTCGAGTTGTTCGCCATATCCCCGGTCAGCGCGACGCTTTGCGGCGTTATGGGAGATAGCGCCAGTTCCGCTTGATATGCAGTCACTGCATTCGCGTAATCCTGTTGCTGCGTCGTCGGATCGGTCGATTGCTGCGCTTCAGACACGTACGTTTCCGCGATAAGCGTATTCACTCCCAGCCTTTGCGGGTCAATCTGCAATACTTCCTGGAACAGCTCGATGGCTGTCGCCGGATTCGTCTGTTCGAGCAGGTAGCCAAGCCTTAAGCGCAGCGTAAAGATGCACGGGGCCGGCGTGAGCTGTGCTGGCAAGGTTCCCCCGTACTTGTTCACCGTTGCAGCCGTCACGATTTGGCACGTGTTGTTTTGCAGGCTGTTCATGGAAAGCGCCGTCTGGTAGTCGGCAATCGCATCGGGAATATCGTCCATGTCGTCCTGGTAGTGAATTCCGCGCTCCATGTAGTCCCAGGCGTTCTGCGGCTGGCTGATTCCCAGCAAATTCCAATCGATCCGCCCCTCGAAATAGAAGGGATCCGGCTTCGGGTAATTCGGATTGGTGCTCTGGAATTCGCCCGGCGTGTACGTCTGATTCTGTGCGAAGACGGCCGCCAGCATCACCACGAGCGCAACCAAAATCATCGCTGGATATCGGTATCTGATTTTCATGGCGTCAATGCCACCGTCGCATCGTCGGAAGCGATGCTTTCGACATTCTTCAGGTATGTGTCGATCCGCTGCTCGTCCATCAGGTTCAGGTTGTTTCCCGAAGGGCCGCTGGCGCTTGTCACCGAAGCAATGAACCGGAGAAAGAGTGGCGGAAAGTGTTCGAAGTTTACTTGCGCGTGCACATGGAGCGGTCCTTGGACCGTTACGCCGATCGCCTGCATCTGCTGCGTCGTCGGCAGTTCAATCTCGTAATCGAACGTCCGCGGCTGCAGCGGCTGGAGCGAACGGAAGTTGTCTACCGAATTTGCCAGTGCAGCCTGAAAGGTTTCTTCGAAATGAACTCCTTGGGCCGTCACAGCGGCGCCGGTGGAAGGATCCGTTCGGCCGATCGGCTGTCCTGGAAGAAAAATATGCGTTAGCTCATTGCGGAACAAAACGAGGCCCTCGGGCGCCCCGACGTACACGCGCGCATCCGGCCCGTCGTCCGGCCCCACTTCGAACACCAGGTTGTTGCCTCCGTTCGTTCCCGTGCCGCTCGTGTATGTGGCGGTGTGCACTCCCGGGTCAACGATGGCGTGCAGGTGCTCGAGGTCCTCATCGTTCAGATTTCCATCCGGAGTCATTTCTCCTGTGTTTGGGTGCGGTTTGTCGATGACATATCCCGACTGGTAAAGAAGGAAGCCATTGTTATCCTTCACCGTCAGTTGAACGTACGCCGTGCGCTCTTGTGAAAATCCTGCTGGAAAGCGGTGCCCCGTCAAAGCCACGGCTTCGAGCCGCACTGTGAATTTCTGCCCCAGTTGCGCGGAGGTGTCGCTCTTCTTCAAGCTGATCCGCACAGCCGCCTTCATCAAATCCTCTCGCCTGGTTGCCAAGCCGTTCGGAACGCCGTGCGTATCCGCCCCCGTCGCATATGGGTCCGGATAGTTGGGGCCGAGCCGCGAGCTCAATTCGGCTGGCGACATCAGCGGGACGTCTACGCCCGTGAAGTAATGCTCCACCACCTTCCGCAACGGCAGTGGCGCATCTTGGTCCGTCGCCACTCCCGGCACCGCTGCGTAGTCGGTGGCGAAAACGCCGGGAGTCGGGCTGGTCACCGTCATATCCCCCACTTGATAAGTGCTCGTGCCCGCATACGGAAACAGCGACATGTGGCAATCTTGGCAGCGAACCACTTGGCTGAACGGATTGCTGGTGCTGTTATAGGGGCCGATCTGCCACTCCGTGCTCAGGTTCTCGAGCCGGAAGTAACTCACGTTTTGACCGCCCTGATTTATGTTGTGTTCCTCAGCGGTCAGATTGCGATTTGGAACTCGCACGTCGTGGCACGTATTGCAGAAGGCACCCGCTGTCAGGAAGGCAACCAGACTCTGATTATTGCTCGCCACATGGAAGCCACCTTTGACCGCGACGGGAAACTGGAACGGCCCCACCTTCACATCGCTTTGGTTAAACAGAAGGCTTGCGTTTCCGAATCCGTCCATTTGAAAGCTACGCTTCAGGTCGGGACCGTTTTCGTCGTGGCAGAAATCGCAGGTAATTCCAGCGGCGGCCAAAGATGGTTGCGCTCCATTGGGAGGCGCCCCTCCCGGAGCAGTTGGAAGCACTTGGTTCCCGTTGCTGTCCACCATGATGTAGTCGCGCAACGGCCGGAATTGTTGGGGTTGAAAACACTGTTGGCCCGCCGGAGGAGCCGGATTGCACGTTCCTAGCCCCGCGAGTTGCGGAACTTCTCGAAGCGCTGGGTTTTCTCCCAGAATCTCTACATCCGCGTTGTGACACGTGAAGCAAAAGCCCGCCTGCACCTGGCGAGTCTCGGTCAGGATCGGCGATGAGTACATATTTGTGTTCAATACGGTCCCGTCCGGCAAAACAATTGTGCTGTCGTGATAGACCGGCCGCAGCAACCCCCCGCTTACCAGATTGCCTGCCGATTCAAGCCCATTGAACAGCGGACTCACGTTTCGGTATCCGGACTTTACCGCGCCATGCAGCTCATCATATTGTCGCTGATGGCAGGGAAGACAATTCTCGGGCCGCTGGAACTGCTGGGGTTTGAATTGAACGTCAGGCGGGTTGTCTGTGCTCTGTACCTGCGTGCCGCAACCCGGCTCCAAAGCACAGAGCAGAAACAGGGAGACAAACGCATTCACGTAACGGACGCGCACCCCTGTTGACCTCGGATCGAAAGGTGGCCCTATGCTATACGACGGCCCTTCGTTGTCAACAGTTTTATCGGTTCCAAATTGAACCAATGTGCGCGCTTGCGTAATTCCTTGCGCACACGATCGCGCGCGTACTTATATTTTTTGTCCGCATTCTTGCTCCTGCATAAAATTCGCAAATCTGTAGCGACAGAAGCAGAATCGCCCGCAGAATTGTTGCGAGTCTTCTGTTCCTCCTTGCTTGTTCCCAAGCAAGCTGAGCTTGTTGTAAAATTGAATGGTTCGCGCGCATTTCGCTGCTCTTGGGCAATGGAGTGTTCGTGAGCTTGGGCGTTCCTTTTTGACGCCCGCCGTGTTGTGCGCTTGTGCATGCGTGGCCGTTTGGCCGCGACGGTCCGCTGTCCCAAACACTTTGGGAAACAAAGTAGCGCAGTTGCGCTATCCGTGGACCGCCTGTGGTGAGCGTAGCTCAGCCGGTAGAGCATCGGTCTGTGGAACCGAGGGTCGTGGGTTCAAATCCCATCGCTCACCCCAATTTTTTGCTGCCGCCTTGCATTCCTCCATTGAACTGAATCGCTCCGAATTTTTCCCTGCAAAGCAACGACGCCCCGAGCGATTCACATCTAAATATATGTAGTTTGCCGCGCATCGCTTCCGGAGCGGGTGCCGCATGCCTGCGGAAGGAGGCGGAAGATGATTGGAATGGGTTTTGGAGCGTTTCTGACGCTCGTTGTTCTAGGCTTCATTGCGGCGATTGTGATTCACTCCCTCATTCGCTATCGAATGATGGAGGGCCTCGATGGATTTGCAGCCAAATGGGTTGCCGGCTGGGTCGGTGGTTGGCTTGGCGGCCCGGTGCTCGGTCATTGGTGGTTTCGAATCCAAAATGTCTATGTAATACCAGCGTTGGTCGGCTCGTTCGTCGGAGCTTTTCTATGCGCCTATCTGGCGAAGGCCCTCGAACGCGGGGCTCACGGCGTACCCGCGGCGGCAGCCGGTTCTGCTGTCGTTCCCGAAGTGCTGAGGAAAGCAAGCTAACAGTTGCGGCACCCGGTCCGGCTTGCGCGGTTGCTGCCACAGCACTGGGCGACGGAGGACTCTCCCGCCGCTCCAACAAGTTGGACGCTTCGCTCTTTGTTTATTCACTCCGGGAAAATCCTGTGGTGTTTTCTGCTTCGTGGACCCTCTGGTCGCCGCTCACCGATGCTTCTCCCGACGCCGCGTACGCCACCGCTGCTCCAATCAGTGAAGGAATGATGTAGGCGTGTCCTCCCGTCGCTTCGGCGACGAAAACTACTGCCGTTAACGGTGTCTTGTACCCTGCCGCAATGAAAGCTGCCATACCCACGGCTGCGTACAAACCAACCGCAGGCGTGTGCGCAATCGACTGCGCAAAAGCTGCGCCAAGACTCTCGCCGGTCAGAAAAAGCGGCACGAACATCGCGCTTACTCCGCCTGCTCCCAATGAAAACAGTGTCGCAGCCAGCTTGAAGCCGCCAAATAGAATCAGCTCCGCTGCCCCGTGCGCGTGGTTCAAAATCTCCGGCACAGCCTCATAATTCGGCCCGATCGGCACGAGCGGCCCTCTGAAAATCTTCAGGAACACCCATCCGCACAGGCCCGTCGCCAGGCCGCCCGCAGTCATCTTCGTCCAATGAGGAATGGACAGCCGAACCATGGCGGTGCGCGTCTTGCGAAACGCAATGTCGAAAAATAGCGCCACAATCCCGATAATCAGGCCGAGCAGCGACGCCCACAGCAGATCTCTTCCGGAAAATGAACTTCCCGCCGGGAAGTGAAACAACGGCCGCGCTCCCAGAAAAAACGTCATCGTGACATATGAAACGACAGCGGCAATCAGCGACGGCAGCAATGCTTCATGCGCGAGGTCGTCTTTGTAAGGCATCTCCAGCGCAAAGACAATTCCGGTCAAAGGCGCACGAAAAACCGCGGCCATCCCCGCCGCCGCTCCGCTGATCAACAGAATTCGCCTGTCGCGCGCCTCGATCCCGAATCGCTCAAGTTTCGTCCACATCCACGACCCGATCGCACCACCGCCATAAATGCTCGGACCCTCCAGAGCCGCGCTGCCGCCTAGGCCGACCGTTGCAATCGCCGCCAGCAGCTTCGGCACGAACGGCCGCATGGCGATGCGCCCTTTCCGTTCGTGGTAGGCGCGAATGATCTCTTCGGTCGAATGTTCGTTTGGATCGGCCGTGAAATACTGCATGATCAGCCCTGCCACAAGAAATCCGCTCGTGACAATCGGCACGATCCAGACAGGATGCCGCAGGCAAAAACCCAGAATGGGCGGCCACATCCATCTCAGAATCACCTCAACCAGAAATGTGATCAGCAGTCCCGCAAGAAGCCCTGTCAGTGGCGCGATCGCCAGCCATTTGTGCAAATCCCGCGAGTAAATCTCCCGAACCTCCCCGCGCGCCAGCCCCGCATATTTTTTCCAGCGCAAATTGCGTCCACTTAGCTTGTCTGCTGCCATCATTCCTGCCGATTTTTTCCCGCTCTCTTGCCGCGCCTGAAGGGCGCGCTGCTCTTGTCAAGTGCCAAGTGCGCGCTTTTGAAAGCGCCGAATCTCCGCCGCGTGCAGCGTCGACAACCCTTCCAGAATGCGTCGACCCCGCGGCGTCAGTTCCACACGCACGACGCGACGGTCGCTTGCATTCGCTTGTTTGCTCACCAAGCCCGCGCGGCGAGCGCGCTCCACCAGCCCAACGACGGCGTTGTGCCTTTCCTGCAAGAATTCTGCCAGGTCGGAAATCGTCGCCCAGCCGTTCCCCGTAAACCCGGCGATGCCGAGCATCAGTTGATGCTGTTGCGGCGTGACTCCGGCCTTCCGTGCGGCGCGCTCGCTGAATCGTAGAAATTTTCGAAGTTGGTAACGAAACCGCGCGAGCTGCCGGATTCTCCCAGACTTTTGGACTCTGCCCGCGAGCAGTTTTTGGCCGCTCGTCATCGAGTCAATATTATATCACAATGCGATATATATGGAATAGGACCGCTTGTAGACCCTAGGGTAATTTGAACATGCTAGCGCCGAAGCTCTTCGAGCGGCGTGTCCGACAGGCGCAGCGCAAGCCACGGGCAAGACTCCCCGGAACCCTCTTTTGCCTATTCCACCGCACTCCTCATGTCGGAAGTGCTGGGAACATCGTCGGCGCCATTTTGGCGGCGAACTCCTTGAACACGCGCACGGCCCGCGTCAGATAACGGTTCTGGAGATGAACAATCCAGAGATGAAAGATGCTGAAATGCCACTTCGGCATCACTTCGGTCAATTTCCCTTCACGCAGCAACTCGGGCTGTACCAGAGGAGGAAGATCTCCGATTCCAGTGCCTGAAAGCAAAGCGGCGGCCAGACCTGCGTAGTCGTTCATCGAGAGGTGCGGGTGAAATGTAAGTGTCTGCCTTTTATTTCCGTTGACGAAGGTCCAGACGTTCACGGGCTTCCAGAACGAAAACGCCAGCAGCCGGTGCTGCAACAAGTCCTGCGGATTTTGCGGCGGCTTGCAGCGCGCTAGATAAGCAGGGCTGGCGACAAGTTGGTGGCGATACGTGAGGATCTTGCGCGCGACAAGCGATGAATCCTTGAGTTTCGGATCGACCCGGAATGCCAGGTCAACTCCCTCGGCGATTTGATCGACAATGCGATCGGTGATGAAAACCTGAATGCGAATGTTCGGATGGGCCGTCTGAAATGCGCCAATCAGCGGCGCGAGAAAGGAATCAGAAATGCTTGGCGGCGACGCCAGCCGGAGTTCGCCCGACACCGTGGACAGATGATTCGAAGCGATGTTGTCTACTGCTTCGCTGATTTCCGAGCTGTGCTTGGCTTGTTCGAACACTTCGGACCCGACATCCGTTAACCTCAAACTCCGGGTCGACCTTTCAATCAAACGGACCCCGAGTTCTTCTTCTAAGTCAGCTACACGCCGGCTGACGGTCGATCCGGGCATTTTCAAAAGGCGCGCTGCCTCCGAAAAGCTCTTAACTTCCACCACTTTTGCAAAGATCATCAGCGAATTTAGATCGGTCATTGCCCGTCCGCCCCCACGCCGGGGTAGGCAGATGATGCCACAAATCACAGACTGAATATGTCATATCGAAGCCTAAGCAACCGTGGCCTTGCCCAGTTTTCCAAATTCGGAAAATACAATTGCAGTTTGTCCGGGTAGTCGTCCCGGCCGAGTCACGTCATAGTTCCTGCGCGTGATGCCTGAATCTCGGAAAGGTTCACGCTCTCGAACAGGCGGTCCCGATGGCCCAACCGAATCAGAGTCCCGAATTGGAGTTTGTGGTAACCAATACGCTAATCGTTGGAGACATCAGGCGCTCGGTGGCGTTTTACCGCGACGTCCTCGGCGCAGCAGTTCTTCGCGAAGGTGAGCCTACGTTTTTGCGGCTCGGCAACATTTGGCTCACGATCAACCGCGGCGGGGGACCGACAGACGATAAGCCGGAAGTTGTTGCGTCGCCGCCCCGCGATCCAAACGTCCTAAGCATTTTTCTAAATCTCCGCGTGACGGACATTAAGCGCTGCTTTGATCTTTGGTCTTCGCGCGGCGCGAAGTTCATCACCGAACCAAAGGTCCATGCCACGGAACTGCGATGCTACATGCGCGACCCGGATGGATATCTCATTGAGGTTGGTCAAACCACGATGACTCCGGGCCCCCTGGACTTGTATGCGTGATTACTTCTCGATCAAGGAGGATGCTCGAATGCTAGACCGTCGTAAGTTTCTTCGCGCTGCAAGCGAAATCACTGTTTCAACTGGTGCACTGGCCGTGGCGCCTCCCTTGCTCTCCAGAGAGCCCGCCGGTGCACAAGCCTCTCCGCCGCCCTGGACTCTTTCGGAAGAGAACCTGAAATCCTATGTGCCTGTCTTGCCATCCGTCCGCGCGCAGTTTTTCAATGTGGATCCGAAGCTTGGTTACGCGGTCAAAGATATGGGTGGCGGCGTCTACGTCGTCTCAGATAATGGCTGGCAGTCTGCTTTTTTGGTCACCGATGAAGGCGTTATCGTGTTCGACGCGCCGGAAAGCTATGGCAAGGGCATCCCTTCAGCAATCGCTAGTGTGACCGATAAGCCTGTGAAGATTCTCGTGTATTCCCACGAGCACAAAGACCACATCGGCGGTTCGGCAGCATTCAAAGATGTCAAGGACCTGAAGATCATTGCCGCGGAAAGTGTCAGCGCGTACCTGATTAACCAAAGTGATCCCAACCGCTTGTTGCCGAACGAAGTCTTTGGCGACACCAAAACAGTCCGGCTGGGAGGCAAAACGGTCGAACTGACGCGCCATTTCTACCACTCTCCGGAAGGAGACCTGTTTATTTACGTTCCTCATGCGAAATTCATGATGGCCGTTGATTGCGTGACGCCAGGCTATGCTCCATTCCATGGTTTCGACATTACCGAGAATTTCGGGAAATACATGAAGGTGTTTGATGAACTCCTGGCGTACGACTTTGACACCTTCACGGGAGGCCATCTGACGGCCACGGGATCAAAACAGGATGTCGTAATCACAAAAGAATTTACGATGGACGTCTACAACACCGTCAAACGAATCCACAACAATATGGATCAGCGCGCTGTCGTTGCCGAGGCGGCGAAGATAATCGGATACGACAACGAATTCTTGCTGTTCAAAGTCGTCTTGGACAAGGTTACGAGGGATTCCGTTGCCGAATTGCAACCGCGCTGGATCAATCGTTTGGCTGGCGTGGACGTCTGGATGGATAGCCACGTTTGGACCGCCTTGCAATATGTCCGTTGGGACGACAAGTACTGAGTGCTGCTCCTGCCGCACATTGTGTATAGTTCAACGGTGTAGAGAGTGAAATGTCCGACGCCAGGGTCCGATAAGTCTTGGAGGTTCTGGAAATATAAATGAGAGCGGCATGGTACGAAAAGCAGGGGCCCCCTCGGGACGTGCTCGTCGTTGGCGAAATGCCGGATCCAATTCCCGCAGCGGGAGAGATTCGCATTTCCATCGCTGCTTCCGGCATCAATCCTGGCGACACGAAGAAACGCCAGGACGCGTTCGGTCTGGGTATGGCATATCCCCGCGTGATTCCGCACAGCGATGGTGCTGGGCGCGTGGATCGGCTTGGTGCGGGCATACCCTCGGAATGGCTGGGCCGTTCTGTCTGGTGTTATGGTGCGCAATCCTATCGTCCCTTCGGCACGGCTGCAGAATTCACCGTGCTCCCCATCGAGCAGGTTGTTCCCTTGCCTGATAAAGTTTCGATGGAGCAGGGTGCGTGCCTGGGCATTCCCGGCATAACTGCACATCGCGCCGTTCACATCGGTGGCGACGTAAACGGGCGCACCGTTATGGTGCAGGGCGGCGCAGGTTCTGTCGGACTCTGCGCCGTTGCGCTCGCCCGGCACGCTGGCGCACGCGTGATCGCCACTGTGCGTTCGGCCTCCGATGAACCCATAGCCTCAAAGGCCGGCGCTCAGCATGTTGTTCTGAGCAACAAGGGTTTGATTTCCGCCGTGCGCGAACTCGCTCCCGAGGGTGTCGACCACATTGTTGAGGTCGCGTTCGCCGCGAATATCGAGGCCGACATCGAACTCCTGAAGCAGGATGGATCGATCGCGAGCTATGCTACGGACGATGCCTCTCCCAAAATTCCCTTCTGGCAAATGGTGTTTAAGAACATTCGCGCGTTTTTCCTCGGCAGCGACGATTTTCCAAAAGGGGCGAAAGTTCAGGCTGCTCGCGATTTGAATTCTGCGCTTCAGGCCGGGTGGCCGGGCTTCGAAATTGGCGAACGGATCCCGCTCGCGGACATCGCTCGTGCTCACGAGCTTGCCGAACGCCCTGTGCGCCCCGGCCGCATTGTCGTTGTGCTCTGAGCGGCGGATTCGACGCGCCACACCTCGGCGAAGCCGGGCCGCCCGAAACTCTTCTCTTTTTTGAGGAAATTACCGCAGGAGATCTTCAAGCTGCACGCGCGCGTCCGTTGCGCTGTCTCGATACTTCACGATCACCGGCGTGTAGAGAGACAAATTCGATTCTTTCCCGTAGCCCGTCGATATCGCCCGCGCCCCTGGAACCACCACGGCGTTTTCGGGAATCACCAGCGCCTCCTCGCCCGCAGCCGCAATCACGCGCCCATTCACAACGTCATAGACTGGCGTCGAGCGGTTCAAAATCGTTCCGCTGCCGAGCACGGCTCTTCGCCGCACGATTGTTCCTTCGTAAACGCCCGAATTTCCGCCCACCAGCACTTCGTCTTCGATGATCACCGGCAGCGCGCCCACCGGCTCGAGCACTCCTCCGATTTGCGCTCCTGCCGAAATATGGCATTTCCGCCCGATCTGCGCGCAGCTTCCCACCAGCGCGTGCGAGTCCACCATCGTCCCGTCCCCAACGTACGCGCCCACGTTGATGAACATCGGCGGCATACACGTCACGCCACGTCCGACGAAGCAGCCATCGCGAATGCTCGATCCTCCCGGTACCAGCCGTATCCCCGAATCTTCCGTGATCGCTTTCACTGGATACGTCGACTTGTCGTAAAACGGCTGTCGCGATTCATCGACAGACATATCGACAATTGTGCCCATTCGAAATCCCAGCAGAATTCCCTTCTTCACCCACGCATTCACGCGCCAGCCGGTCGCAGCCGATGCATCCGGCTCCGCCGCGCGCACCTCTCCGGCATTCAGCGCGTCCTTGAAGCGCTGAAAAATCCGGAAATGCTCGCGCATGTATTCCTCTGGCCGCGCGTCGAACAGCGCCTCGATCTCAGCCTGCAGCACATGCGTGTTCGAGGAGTTCGAGGGACACGAGGACGTTGCGGATCCTTGCAAGGTTTTCTCCTTTGGGCGCCACCAGCGGCAGCCGCCACACCGGTTCGAGCAGTCCCATCAGGGCCATCGCCGCCTTCACGGGGATGGGATTGGATTCCACAAAATTGATTTCCATCAGCGGGAGGTATTTCCTCTGCAGCTCGCGCGCAGTCCGGAAATCGTTGTCGAGGCACGCATGCACCAGGTGGGTCATCTCCGCCGGAATTTCATTGGAAGCCACGGAAATCACTCCTCGCCCGCCGAGCGCGATCAGCGGCAGCGTCACCGCATCATCGCCCGAAAGCACGGAAAAATCTTCCGGCACGGCGTTCACCAGGGCGGCCATTTGCCCGATATTTCCCGACGCTTCCTTGATTCCCACGATGTTCTCAATCGCGGCGAGCCGCTTCACCGTCGGGGGCTCCAAATTCACGCCCGTGCGCCCCGGCACGTTGTAGAGAACAATCGGCAGCCTCGTGCTCGCGGCAATCGCGCGATAGTGCTGGTAAAGTCCTTCCTGAGTCGGCTTGTTGTAATACGGCGTCACGGACAAAATCCCGTCCGCGCCAAGCGCTTCGAATTCCTTGATCGCTTCGATCACTTCGATTGTGTTGTAGCCGCCCGCTCCCGCCAGCACGGGCGTGCGTCCGCTCGCCTCTTCCACAGTGATCTCGACGGCGCGCCGCCGCTCCGCCGCGGTCAACGTCGGGCTTTCCGCCGTCGTTCCGCACGGCACCAGAAAGTCGATGCCCCCGTCGATCTGGCGCTTCACCAACCGGCGAAACGTTTCCTCATCGAACGATTGATCGTCCCGAAATGGCGTAACCAGTGCTGTTCCGCATCCTTGAAACATGCCTGCCTCCTGCCTTTTGATTCGTTCCGCTTTGCTCCTCGAACCCGCGATTCACGCCGCCGCGTCGCTCTTCATCTCAACTCGCCCACGACGTCGCGAAAATCAAAGAGTCCCTTTTTGCCAGTGACCCATCGAGCCGCCCTCAGCGCTCCCCGCGCAAATCCCTCGCGGCTCCGCGCCGTGTGCCGGATGGTGATTGTGTCTCCCGGTGAATCCCACCCAATCTCATGCGTTCCCGGCTGCGAACCCGCGCGGCTGCTGCTCTCGTCGATCCGCCGGGTGTACCCGCTTCGTCGCATCGTTTCCACCAATGCTTTCAGCGTTCCCGACGGCGCATCTTTCTTCGCTGCATGGTGGATTTCCCACGCCCATGCACCGTAGTCCGATTCTGTCTCGAGCAGTTCCGCCGCCAGCACGATAATTTGCGTGAACACATGTACGCCTACCGAAAAATTCGGGCTCCAGACGCACCCCACGCCCGCCTCTTCCACTGCCTTCCGCACGCACTCAATCTGCGCCAGCCAACCCGTCGTCCCCGTCACCACGTTCACGCCCAACTGTGCCAGCCTCACGATATTTTCCGCCGCAACCGTCGGCGTCGAAAATTCCACGGCCACATCGATACCTCGAAAATTTTCCGGCGTAAGAGCCTCAAACGCGCCATTGTTCTGGCGGTTCAGCCTCTGCTTCACCTCGAAGCCATACTCCGGCGCAAGCTGCTCGACCAACCGCCCCATCTTTCCGTAGCCCACGATCGCGAGATTCATGTCGCACCCCGCGTCGTGCTTATGCTTTCTGCTGCCAAGAGCTTCCTCACGATATCTGCGTACAAACCCACCGAGTCTCGTAGTTCCTTCTTTGGAATCCGTTCCTGTTCCGTGTGTGCCACGTGGATGCTGCCTGGCCCTATCAGCAGCGGCTTGCCCCACGCGCGGCTGAGCACCGGCGCGTCGCTCGTATAGGAAACCACGGTCGTCGGCAATCCATCCACGCTGGCAAACCGTATTGCCGGAATGCAAAGCACTTCCTTCAGCTCCGCTTTGGTCCCCACCGTTGCTGTAAATACGTCGCGCACCGGGGAAGGATCGCCTACCAGCCGCACCAAAATCTCTGCCATCGCCTCATCGGGAATCACGTTTGGTGCCCGCCCACCGCGAATCGTCCCGATATTCACCGTCGATTTCCCCAATAGCGGATCTTCTGGCAGCGGAATTCGTCGCACGCCCTCCAGCACGTCGAGCAAATTCTCGATCGCAGACTCGCCCAGCTCTGGATATGCCGAATGCGCCATCTTTCCCCGCGCCGTAATTTCAAATCGCAGCGCTCCCTTTGATCCCAGCGCCAGCTTGTTTTCCGTCGGCTCGCCGTTCACCAGGTAGCGCGATCCACGCGGGTCGCCCGCCGCCGATTTGGCTCCCGCGCTGTTTTTTTCCTCCCCCACGACGAACAGCAGCGCAAAATTCCTCACACCTTCGCCCAGCAACGTTTCACCAGCAGCCATCATCGCTGCGATGATGCCCTTCGCGTCGCACGCACCGCGCCCCCAAACAAACTCCTTATCCTCACGGCTCGGAAGAAACGGCGGCACGGTGTCGATGTGCGACGACAGCGTGACCACCGGATGCCCCCACGTCGCGAGAACGTTGAATCGTTCGCTCGCGCGTCCGCCCTCGCCCTCCACCGGCCGGCGCTCCACCAGCCCGCCCGTTCGCGATGCCAGCTCCGATAGATGGTCGAAGATGTGCGCGGCCGCAGCCGATTCATTGCCGCTGATCGACTCGATATCGACCAGCGCGCGCGTCAAAGACACAACGTCCGTCATGATTTCTTTCTGGATGGGCCGAACGGCGAAGGAAGGAAACCCGAGGAAGAAACTCGATTCTCTTCACTTCCCGATAGCGCTCCATCCGCTTGATACGGATGACAGTCACCAGCCCTTGGAGCTGGTTCCCAACCGTTCCGGCTTCAGCTTGCCGGACAGTTTCGGCGGAGTGACCTCTTTCGCCCCTTTCGCTCAGGTCCCCGCAGCCGCTCGGGACAACAAACCTGGCTACTCATGGCCTCCGCTCCTCTATCAAGAACAACGCAAGTGTATCGACTGCCCCCGCACCCTGTCAAGGAATCTCACGGTCACATGGAATTTTCTTATGCACCATGTAAGATGTCTTGCTCATGCTTCGCGCGAAAAAATCTCGACGCTCACGTATCAATGCTTCCATCGACAACGCTCTGCCCGCGCCGTTTTATTCCCAGCGTCACGCGCCAGCTGCGCGCGTGTCCGGCCCGTCTCAACTTTTCTGTGAAAATGTGCCTCTTAGCCGCATCGCGGCTACCGCCGGAACGCCTGCTTACGTTTACAGCCAGTCTTCCGTGGAATCGGCCTATCGCCTTCTCGACGGCGCACTTCGCCGCTTTCCGCACACTCTTTGCTACGCCGTAAAAGCCAACTCGAACCTTTCCATCCTCCGGCTCTTTGCGCGACTTGGCAGCGGTTTCGACATTGTCTCCGCCGGTGAACTTGAGCGTCTCGCCCGCGTCAGCGTCCCTGGCAGTCGTATCGTTTTTTCCGGGGCCGGAAAATCGCGCGAAGAAATTCGCGAAGCGCTCCATTATCGTCACGCCCGCTCGCGCGCTCCCGGCATCCTTCTTTTCAACGTCGAATCCGAGGCCGAACTCAACATTTTGCTCGACGAATCGTCCAAAGCTGTTTCGCGCGGCGCCGCTCCTGCTTCCGCCGCCATCCGCGTGAATCCCGACGTCCTCGCCGGTGGCCATCCGCACATCTCCACCGGCCATCATCAGCACAAATTCGGTATGAGCTGGCCCGACGCACGCCGCCTGTATCTCGCTCACAAATCCTCGCGCTTCATCTCCTGGCGCGGCATCAGCGCCCACATCGGCTCGCAGATTCTTTCCGTCCAGCCCTACCGTCAGGCTGTTACGCGCCTCGCGTCGTATTTCCGCGATCTCTCGCTCCGGGGCGTCGCGCTCCAATTTCTTGACATCGGCGGCGGCTTCGGCATTCGCTATTCGAAAGGCGAACCTCTCGATCCGAAGCAGCTTGCAAAAACAATTGCTCCCATCGTTCGCCCACTTCGATGTCGCCTGCTTCTCGAACCAGGACGCTTTCTCGTCGGGCCCGCCGGGCTTCTTCTCACGCGCGTTCTCTACGTGAAGGAAAACAGCGGCAAGACGTTTGTCATCGTCGATGCCGCCATGAACGACTTGATCCGCCCCGTGCTCTACGGTGCTTCGCATCCAATCGTTCCGGTGGCTCAAAAAGTTCAGCCAGAAGCCAAAAAACAAATTGTCGATGTCGTCGGCCCAGTCTGCGAAACGGGAGATTTTCTCGCGCGCGGCATTTCTATTCCCCGCGTCGAACCTGGCGACCTTCTCGTGGTAGGAGCCGCAGGAGCCTACGGCTTCGCGCAGTCTTCGAATTACAATTCACGCCCGCGCGCCGCTGAAATTCTGGTCAAGGGTGCGAGTTTTCGCCTCGTTCGCCGCCGCGAGACCCGCAAAGACCTTTTCCGCGGAGAAACTTAGCTCTCTATTTTGCCGGGGTCGGATATCTCATTGCGCCGAACTGGACTCCCCGGCTCCGGCGAGCTCGTCCTCGGGAACTTGCGCCGCCTGCGCCTTGTATTTTCTCCAGAAATACGTCGAAGCCGAAATCCCCACAATCATGCTTCCCAGAAAAATATATGGTAGATACCGCCACGGTGCCGGCGGCACCGGAAAAATCGAGAGCGCCAGCACGATTCCCAGGATCATCAGCGCCGCCCCTGCCGCACCGGCATCCACATTTCGCATTGACTTCCGCTTTCGCAGGTAAAAAGGCATCGCTAGGCACACCATGAAGTACGCGCCGATGAATCCGAACGCCGCGAGTTGCGTCACCAGATTCACGCAGTCCCATAATTCCACGCCGCGCCAGAGCAGCGTCACAGGGATCGCCATTCCAATCACTGCCACCAGCGCGATCGCCCGGTGCGGTGTCGCATTCACCGGATGAGCTTCCCCAAACCGCCGCGCGAACATTCCTTTCCTCGCCAGCGAATACAAAATCCGTGCCGCCGCGTTCAGCACCGCCAGCGTGCAGGCAAAATAGCTCAGCGCGATTCCAATCGAGCTCAGAATCCCGAGCTCGCCGTGTCCCATTTTTTGCGCCAGCGCGTCAAACGGCGCCACCCATCGATCCAGCGGCAAGCCTTCCTTTCGGCTGAGCGCCACCAGAGCGTAAATCATCACGAGGTAAAGAAATCCCACAGGCAGCAGGCAAGTCTTGATCGCCTTCGGAATCGTCCGCGTTGGCTCCTGCGCTTCGTCTCCGAGCGTGGTCACGCTTTCAAAACCGGCCAGCGTCATGAATCCAAACACTAATCCGAATTGCACTCCGGTCAGTTTCGTTCCCGCCAGGTGAAATTGCGAAGCGTCCACCCACGCCCCGCTCCGCCGCATGGCCATAAAGACGATCAGCACCAGCAGCACCGCCGTCGATATTTCGATTGCCAGCGTCACCTCTGTCGACAATTTGATGTCGCGGTACGCAATCGCCCACGCCAGCGCCACAACTCCCGCCGTCAGCAATATCCAGCGCAACATCCCACCGTGCTCACCGGTCAACTGCGTCATCACCAAATCCGCATAGTACGCGGACGAGGGCGCCGTCCCCGCCGCCGAAAATCCCATCGCTCCGATGTAAATCCATCCCGTCAGCAGCCCCGCTCGTCGCCCCAGCCCCGCTTCCGCAAATGTCGAGAGCGCTCCGGACGATGCATTCAACTCCGAAAACCGATTGATGCAAACCAGCACCAGCGAAAACGCCAGCAGCGTCACCAGAAAAATCAGCCACGTCGCGTCCCTTCCTCGCAGGATCAGCAGCGGCAGGACCACACCCATCGTCCCCGCCGGCGCCATCCCCCCCAGCATTTGCGCGGCATTTTCGATGAAAGAAAGATAATTCCGCCGCAGTGAAGGTTCTGTTCCTCCTGCTGTCTCTCTTCCGCCGCCAGTTGCGAATTGTTCCATTGTCAAAACCATACCAGCCCGTCCACGCCCACGCAATTCGCCCTCGCTGTCCAGGCCACATTTTCTTCGCGCATGCATCTCGATTTTTTTCCTCGGGCCAAGGTAGGATAGACGGGATGATTCGTCGCGTATTATTAGGTATTTCTGTATTTTTGTTTTTATCGGCCTCCGCTGTCACGGCCTGCACCTGTTCCAAAGAACCGCCCGGCGTCTGCCCCGGCCTGCATACAGGTGATGTCGTCTTCCTCGGTACGGTTTTGAGCGCCGAGCAAGTCTCTCCCGCAGGCACCACGCAATCCGTCTCCCCAACCGGAGAACTCGTAATCCCTTCCGCCGTCACGCGCTACCATTTCCACATCGACGAGCGTTTTGCCGGCCCCGCCGTCTCCGAAATCGACATTTTCTCCGGTGGTGACGACGCCGACTGCGGCTACGTTTTCAAATCTGGCGCCCAGTACGTCGTTTTCACCAACCCCGAAGCACAAGGACGTCTCTTCGCTACGATCTGCAACGGCACGCGTCCCGTCGCAGACGCCCGCGCTCTTCTTCCCCAACTGCGCGCCATGAGCAAGGGCGAAGACGTTGCATCCGTCTTCGGCGTCATTCGTCGCTCGGACCCTCCCCTGCTCGCGCCTCCCAATGACCCGGACGATCCCGTCTCCGAAGTTCCTCTCAAGCTTCGCTCCCGCTACGACCGCTTCTCGACCGCCACCGATGATTATGGCGTCTATTCCTTCTACGGCGTCCATGCTGGCAAATATGTCCTCACAGCGCGCCTTCCCGCGCGCATGGAGCTCTCCGAGCGCACCGTCAGTGGCCCACTTCCGCCCATCGAAATTCCCGAGGGCGCTTGCTACGAGTTCAATATCGACGCGCTGCCTACCGGGAAAATTCGCGGCAGCGTGCTTGCCGCCAATGGCAAGCCCTTGCCCCTCGCGTCTGTGGAACTCTATCGCGCCGGCCATTACGCCGATTCGCAGCCGGGACTCTGGGGCTTTCAAAGTGAGAAGGGCTTTTTTGAGTTCAGCAATATCGGCCCCGGCGACTATCTCCTCGTTTTCAATCGTCTCGACCGCAGCGATCCCAATTCTCCCTACCCGCGCACGTTTTATCCGGGCGTCACCGATGCCTCCGACACCCGCCTCATTCGCCTGAAGGATGGCCAGAACCTTGAAAAAGTGAATATTCGTCTCGGCCAGCCCTATCCAACTCGCACCATCCGCGTCCAATTGAAATGGATGGGGGGACGTGTTCCCGGCGACGTCTACGTCACCGCGCATGCGGACGAAGGGGTGAATCCCGCTGCGCGCAAAATCGGCGACGATCTCTACGAATTCACGATTTTGAAATCGGCTCGCTACACGTTTACGGCGGGGGAAGACCCCGATCCAGGCCATCCCGGTGTCCGTGGCAATAAACACGTCTGCGTGGTTCCCGCGCACATCGATTCTCCGCCGGTCGCGATGGACGGCTCGGACCAGGAAACCAAGCAAATTACGCTTGAGTTCCCCTCCGTGCCCTGCGGCAGTTAATCTGACTTGCCATTCAGTCTGGGTTCGCGACAGCAGTGAAAAAATCGCACGCTCAAATTTTCTCTCGGGCCTGTATTCGTAGCTCTGGCTCTCACAACTCTTAAGGGGTGATTTGGTGAAGACTTGGCTCGGCCTCTCGCTCGCTCTAGCCGTCGCGTTCGCCGTTCCCGCGTTACCTACAGCCGCACAAGAGGCGTCCAAAGACGCAAAGCCCGCGGCTCTCGAACAAAAGCCTGCCGCTTCCGCCGACCAGGCCAAGGAAGAATCTTCCACCACGGATCACACCATCACTCTCGGCGGACAAACCATTCCTTACAAGGCGACAGCATCCACAACCCTCCTTAAAAATGCCGAAGGCGATCCGACTGCCCTGATCTTTTCCGTCGCATATGTTCGCAGCGACGTGAAGGACAACTCGCAGCGTCCCATTGCCTTCCTTTATAACGGCGGCCCCGGCTCAGCCTCTCTCTGGCTGCACATGGGCGCCTTTGGGCCGCGCCGCGTCGTCACCACCGACGCCAAGGCCACTCCTCCCGCGCCCTACACCGTCGTCGATAATTCCGATTGCCTGCTCGACAAAGCCGACCTCGTCTTCATCGATCCCGTCGGCACCGGTTTCAGCCATGCTGTCGGGAAAGCAAAAGACAAGGATTTTTGGGGTATTGATCCCGACGTGAAGTCGATCGCGCAGTTCATCAACATCTACATCAACCGCAACAACCGCTGGAATTCACCAAAGTATCTGATCGGGGAAAGCTACGGCACATTCCGCTCTGCCGCGCTCGGCAATTATCTCCAGAGCCACGACTCCATCAATCTCAATGGAATCGTGATGCTTTCAACGGTCCTTGATCTTGGAACCCTCGAGTTCCAGACCGGTCAGGACATGCCCTATATCTACTATTTGCCTAGCTATGCGGCTACTGCCTGGTATCACAACACTCTCAAGAATCGACCTGCGGATCTCGCCGCGTTCGTCGCCGAAGCCCGCCAGTACGCTTCGACCGACTACGCTGCCGCACTCATGAAGGGCACGGCGCTCACCGACGCCGAAAAGCAGCAAGTCGCAGAGAAGCTTTCCTATTTCACGGGCCTCAGCAAGGACTATCTCTTGAAGGCGGAACTTCGCGTCACGCTCGGCCAGTTTCGCGCCGAGCTTTTGCGCAGTCAGGGGCTCGATACCGGCCGCCTCGACGCGCGCTTTTCAGGCCCGATGTATGATCTCCTCGCCGAATTTGGCGGCGCGGACCCGCTGGAAACCGCTATCAGCGGCCCTTTTGTCGCCGCTTTCAATCAGTACTGCCGCGAGATTTTGAAATTCAATCCCGACCGTTCCTATGTCGCTCTGTCGGGTGCAGCTAATGAAGCGTGGGATTGGAAGCATAATGCACAGCCCGGCGGGTTTCCGGGAACGCCCAACGTCGAAGACGACCTCGCTCAGGCTCTGCTGTCGAACCCCTACCTGAATGTCCAGGTCGAAAACGGATACTTCGATCTCGCCACTCCGTTCTTCGCCACCGAGTACACCATGAGTCATCTCCTCCTGCCGGAGAAGGCCGAGCAACGCATTCATCTCGAATATTATGATGCGGGGCACATGATGTATCTGCGCGACGCCGACCGCGACAAGCTGAAGTCCAACATCGCCGCGCTCATCGACGAAACTTCCAAACACTAATCCCCCGGCCCCGGCACATCCGGAGGCACCGCCGGACCCTCGCCCTTCACATAGTGATTGAACCAATAAATCCATCTCTCATCCCGGTCGCGGATGAACGTCGGCCTCTTGAACTCGTGATATTCCCCCGGATACACCACCAGCATCGTAGGCACGCCAAGCCGCCGCAAGCTCTGGTACATCTGCTCGCCATTGATAATTGGCACATTCCAATCGACGTCGCCTCCCATAATCAGTGTCGGCGTCTTGACGTTCGTCACCTTATTGAAAGGCGAAATCCTTTCCCAGTTCTCGCGATGTTCCCAAGGCAATCCCAGTTCATATTCCCAATCGCGTGAGTAAAGGTCGTGTCCCCAGTTCGTGATATACAGAAATTCCCCCGCATTGGAAACCGCCGCCTTGAATCTCGTTGTTTGCACGAGGATGAAATTCGTCGAAATCGCCCCGTAGGAATGCCCGCCCACTCCCAACTGGTCAGGGTCGGCGATTCCCTGCGCCACGGCATAGTCCACCATCGCCATGTCATCCTGATAATCCTTGTTCCCCCAATCCGCAAAAATCGCTTTGCAGAAATCCTCCCCATATCCCGACGATCCCCGTGGATTCGGATTCAGTACCGCGTAACCCTGCGCCGCCAGCATTTGCGATTGGAATTTGAACTCCGCATAGTGCGCCCACACCGGCCCGCCATGCGGAATCAGGAGAGTCGGATATTTTTTCCCGGTCACGTAGTCGACGGGTTTCGTCAGATAGCCCGCCACCGCCGTTCCGTCCTTGCTCTTGAAATGCACGTACTCCACTTCGCCCAGTTTGATCTTCGCCATCACCGCGTCGTTGGTTTTCGTCAGGCGTCTCAGTTCTCCGCCCTTCGCTGGCTCCAGATAAATTTCGTCGGGACGGTTCGGCACTCCAATCTGCGCGGCAACGGCGCCGTCCGACCCGAGCGAATACGAATCCACCATTAGTCGCCCGCCGATCGGCCGTTGAATCTCACCTCCCTGCGAAGGCACTCGCAGCACGTTTTGCGTTCCGTCGTCGTCCGCGATGAAATAGATCCACTTCCCGTCGCTCGAAAACTTCGGCACGGTCGAATTGCGATCGAGCGCCTTCGTCAGCACCTTCTCCTCGCCGCCCGTCGCAGGTGCCACGGCGATCTGTATCGTCGAATACTGAAACAGCTTCGGTTCCAGTTGGCTGGTGAATGCGATCCACTTCCCATCCGGAGACCACGCCGGCTCCCCATCCGCACCTGGATTCGTCGTTACTTGGACTAACTTCTGGCCCTTGTCCGTGTTGTCCGCCGCCACCACCCAGATGTCCGTGTCGTAATTCAGGTCCGGCACAGGCGTGCGGTTGCTTTCAAACGCAATCCACTTTCCGTCCGGCGACCAGGCGGGCCATTCGTCGTCGTAGTCGCCGGATGTCACTTGCGTGAGCGAATGATCCGCCAGGCGGAACACGTAAATGTGCGTTCGCCGGTGGTCGAGATATCCGATTTCGTCTTCCTTGAAATGCAGCCGGTCGATCACCCATGGCTCCGGCTTCGGTTTGTATGTCGTCGGGTCCGGCAGTTTTGCCGCGGCGATTTCATCCGCGCTCGGATCCTGCAGCACCAGAGCGATCCGGTCGCTTCCCGGCGCCCACACGAAACTGTCCACGTCTTGTATCGTGCTTGTCAGCTCCTGAGCCTCGCCGCCTTCGCGGTTCAAAATCCAAATCTGTTTTTTCTCGTCGCTCCGTTCGGAAAGGAACGCCAGGTATTTTCCGTCGGGGCTCCAGCGCGGATGCGACGCCGAATACTCTTCGAGCGTCAACGGAATCGCTTCACCTCCCGTTGTCGGCGCCATCCAGATTCGCTCCTTGTTCTTGTCGTCCTCCAGATCCTTTGTCGTTACCGTATAGGCCACCCACTTGCCGTCAGGGCTGATCTGCGGATCTTCCACGTCGCGGATCCGGAAGTAGTCATCAACCGTCAGCGTTCGCTTCCCTCCCTCGTCTTGCGCCACTTCTCTGTTCGCACGGACTCCTGCGCGCACATATGGAGCAAGAAGAATAATTGCCCCCAATATCCCCGCCGCCACTCGGCCCGTGAATCTCATAAATTGCGTCCCCCGAAAAGATTTTTTTCGCCCTGCTGGCCGCGCAGTATAGCAGACGCTCGCTCATCGGATTGCGCGGTATTCACAAATCAATCCTTGAAGTCACACGCTGAGAAAAATTTAGGTTTTGTGTTTAGAGAACTTCCAGATCCGATTTGGCTGCGTACAGGTTGGTCAGGCGCTCGTGCAGATGTTGCGCGGCCGGGGCTGCGGCTCGAATCGCTGTTTGCAGGTTCTTGTACAACATCCCGTAAGCGCTCTTGCATTGCTCTGAAATATCGGCGGCCCTTCCCCAGTTCACTCGCTCCCCAATCGCCAAAAGGATTCGATTCGCTTGGAGCGGACTTATCTCGCCTTGAAAACCCTGCTTGGCCCACTCTTGAATGGCGCCGAGCTGCTGCACCGCTGCGTCTTTTTCCGGTTCGCTCATCGCATTGTTGCCGATAATTTCGAGCATCGCGCGTTCGAGCGGCTCGTCGACCGCTCCTCGTGTGCTTATCGCGCCTTTTGCTTTTGTAAGCGCCTCTTCCAGCTTGAGTGTGTAGTCTGCGATCTTCCGGTGGATCACCGCCAATTGTCCGCCGGCAGCTTCCGCCGCTTCTGCTGCAGATTTCCCTAGCTCCAAAGCTCTCTTGTAAGCTTGAAGGTTTCCGGACGCCAAATTCCAGATGGCCTCATCCACCATCGCCTTCGTGGAATTTCCAAAAGTAAGCTCGTGAATAGGCAGTTTGGCAGTTGCATCTGTCGTTGCGCGGACGGGATTGCTCTCGGAAAACGCCCGCGTGAGCTCAGGCGAAACAGATTCGCCCGGCTTGGTCGAAGCAATCGCCGGAGTCTTTGGCTCATTCTCAGTTTTTATCGTTCTCCCGTCGCTCTCAGGCGCTTCCTTTACAATGCGAACATCGGAAACCGGCTGGCGGGGCTTTCTCAATTGCTTCGCGTGAATTTCGCACACGTAGATTGGTTCGCTTCCGCCCTCTTCCCAGCAGGTAATGACGGTTGTTCCAAAATCACAATCCAGCCGGTAATTGGGAGAGAGAGGTTCCGCAGGCTTCCCCGGCTGAAGCCTCCATTCGGCGCGGCTTGTGCAATAGCGTTTTGCCACGCGCCAATTGTAACGAAGCCGTCGCGTTCCGCTGCTGGCCGTTGGGTTTTCGTGCTGGAACGTATAACCCCGCTGTACTTTTGGACAGGAGATACAGTTGACACTCCCTCCGCAGGAACGATAGATTCGAAGCCGCAATGCCCACCCCGTTTTCTTTCCGCCAGCATCCTCACATTTACGAAATCAACACTTGGGTTTGGCTCGAGGAACTTTCCGCGAGGCTGGGCCGCACAATCGCTCTCGCCGGTGTTCCCGATTCCGAGTGGGACGCGCTTGCATCTCAGGGCTTCGACATTATTTGGCTGATGGGAGTTTGGCGCCGCAGCCCCGAATCGCGCCGCGTCCTGATGGAAGATCCCGGCAATCGCGCCGCCTGTGACCTGGCTCTTCCCGGCTGGAAACCCGACGACTTCATCGCTTCTCCTTATTCCGTTTCCGCCTACACGGTTGACAAGCGTATCGGCACCTGGGCTTCTCTCGATGCCGTGCGCGAAAAGCTTCGCGCGCGCGGCATGGCGCTTTTTCTCGACTTTGTCGGCAATCACACTTCGCTCGACCATCCGTGGACGCAGGAACATCCCGAATTCTATGTTCAAGGCGCCGCGGACGATTTCGCAAAAGACCCCTCGGCATTTCTTCGCGTGCCTTCCGCGAACGGTGATCTTTTTCTTGCGCGCGGCCGTGATCCCTACTTCCCGCCGTGGAAGGACGCTCTTCAGATCAACCACTTTCATCCCGGCGCCCGCGCTGCGCAGATCGAGATCCTTCGTTCCATCGCTGCACATTGCGACGGCGTGCGTTGCGACATGGCCATGCTCCTGCTCAGCGACGTTTTTCAGAATGTCTGGGGAAGCCGCTTAGGCGGGCTCGCGCGGCCGGAAAAAGAATTTTGGCTCGAAGTCCGCCTCGCCATCCCACGGCTCACTCTTCTGGCAGAGGCGTATTGGGGCACGGAGCAGCGCCTGCTCGAACTCGGATTTTCGTTCACCTACGACAAGGAACTCTACGATTGCGTGCGCGATTGCCGCGCCTGGGATGCGCGCGGTCGCTTGGGAGCTTCTGCCGACTATCAAGCCCACATGGTCCGCTTCCTCGAGAATCACGATGAGGACCGCCGCGCTGTAGTATTCCCCAACGAACGTCTCCACGCCTCGGGCACGCTGATGGGCACACTGCCGGGAGCGCGCTTCTATCACCAGGGAGAACTCGAAGGCAGAAAACTTCGCATTCCTGTCACGCTGCGAATCGCCGCTCCGGAAACGCCCGATCCGTTTTCGTCCGAGTTCTTTAAGAAGACACTGCGCATTACGAAAGAGGATGTTTTTCACACTGGCGCGTGGTCGCTGCTCGACGTGGCATCGGAAGGCGACGATACGGCCGGCAACCTGATCATTTACGAATGGCGCTCGAAAGATGCCTGGAAAGTAATTGCGGTGAACCTCTCCGGCGGAGCCGCGCAAGGCCGGGTAAAGCTCGGCAACCGCACCTCGCCCGGTCAGCAGTACAAATTCAACGATGAGCTCAACGAAGTGATCTATCCGCGCGACGGCCGCGAACTCCACGATGTTGGTCTCTTCGTCCGCCTCGAGGCTGGACAGGCTCACCTCTTCGATGTAACTCCTGCTTGAAATTCTCCCGCTTGAAAATCTCCAGCAACGTGCACGGGCTGTTTCACGGTAGCCGGACTCTTTCGGACTTGTAAACCTCGCACACGTTCACTATCATGCCCACTTTTGTTGGGCTCCATGGCGGCGAACTCCGCTGACAATTCGTCCCTCGCGCAACGCAACGCCGTCGCGTTGCGTCAAATCGGTTTCCTTCCTCTGCTTGCGATTTTCTACGGTTACACAGCGGGCGGGCCTTTCGGATACGAAGAAATCTTTCACAGTTCCGGGCCGGGCATGGCTCTTGTATTTCTCACGTTCGTGCCGCTGTTCTGGAGCATTCCTATCTCTCTGGCAGCCGCTGAACTGAACAGCATTCTTCCCATTCAAGGCGGATTCTATCGCTGGAGCCGCGCGGCGTTCGGCGACTTCTGGGGCTTTCAGTGCGGCTGGTGGAATTGGAGCGGCACGTTTCTGCTCAACAGTCTTTACGGCGTTCTGCTGATGGATTATCTGAGCGAGTATTTTCCCTGGATCCAGGGGAATGTGAAATGGGCAGGCGCTTGCCTTGCGCTCATCGTATTGGCGTATCTGAATGCCCGGGGGATTCAGGTTGCGGGATGGCTTTCGATCGTGCTGCTTGTCGCGGTGATGGTTCCCGTCGCGGCGCTGTGCGTTCTCTCGCTCGTGCACTGGCGATTCAATCCCGTGGTTCCGTTCGTTCCACCGGGAAAGCCGTTTGGCAGCGTCTTTGGCGAAGGACTCGCGCTTGCGATGTGGAATTACGCGGGGTACGAACAACTGTCGAGCATGACGGGCGAGATGAAGGACGCGCAGAAGACGTTCGTGCGGCTGCTCGCGTGGATGACGCCGCTGAACGTGCTGACCTACGTGCTGCCGACGACGCTCGCCCTTGCGGCGCTCGGCAACTGGCAGGAGTGGAAAACCGATTACATCGTCACGGCGTCGCGGATGATCGGCGGCGAATGGCTGGGCGCGGCGATGCTGATTGCCGCGATGATCGGAACGCTCTCGCTATCGAACAGCACGATTCTCTACACGACACGGATTCCAGCAACGATGGCGGAAGACGGATATTTGCCGGAGTGGCTCGGAAAGATTCACCCGAGATTCAAGACGCCGGCGCGCGCGATTCTTGCTTCCACGATCGTCTATTGCATACTCGCGCGCTATCCGGTGGAAGACATGGTAAACATCTACATCTGGACGAGAATCGCGACCACGCTGCTGACGATTTTTGCGGCCGCGGCGATGCGAGGAAAAGCGCCAGGAGCAAAACGCGCGTTCCGCATTCCCGGCGGAAAAACGGGGCTCGCTTACGTCCTGATTTTTCCGGCGATTTTGTGCGCCGTGAAAATTGCGCAGAGCGAAAATTACGTTTGGCGCTACGCGCCGTGGCTGATTCTCTCCGGCCCGATCGCGTATGCCATTTTGCGCTGGGGCTTCGGGATGAGACCAGCGCCGCTCGCCGCACCAAATCTCACCGAAAGTTGATGCACAAAATCCTTCGCCGCTCTTCTCTTATTTCCCGGCGCCGACTTTTTCGGAAACTGTCTTTGCCTGCGTGAACAGAAGCAGATAATCCTGCCCGCCGGACTTCGAATCTGTGCCGGACATATTGAACCCGCCGAAAGGATGTGCGCCGACCATCGCGCCGGTGCACTTGCGGTTCATATAGAGATTGCCGACGTGAAATTCTTCGGCGGCTCGCTCGATCTTTTTTGGATTGCGCGAGTAGACCGCGCCGGTAAGGCCGAATTCGCTGTCGTTGGCCATCGCGAGCGCCTCGTCGAAATTCTTCGCCTTGGTCACCGCCAACACGGGACCGAAAATCTCTTCTTGAAAGATGCGGGCTTTCGGTCCGATATCGGCAATGACCGTCGGCTCGAGGAAATAGCCGTCGCCCGGAGCGCGATTTCCGCCGGCGACGAGACGGCCTTCTTTCTTCCCCACTTCGACATAGTCGAGGATCGATTTCATCGCAGATTGGCTGATCACCGGGCCCATGAAGTTTTCGGGATTCTCAACGGAGCCGACTTTAATCTTCTTCACGCGGTCGACGAGTTTCGAGACAAATTCGTCGTAGATCTTTTCAGAGACGATGGCGCGGGAGCACGCGGAGCACTTCTGTCCCTGATAGCCGAATGCCGCCGCTGCGACACCCTCGACGGCGGAATCCACATCGGCCTCTTCGTCGACGATGATTGCGTCCTTGCCGCCCATCTCAAGAATCGTGCGCTTGACCCAACGCTGGCCGGGATGAGTCTTCGCGGCCTGCTCGCTGATGCGCAAGCCCGCCTCTTTCGAGCCGGTGAAGGCGATGTAGCGAGTGAGCGGATGATTGACGAGAGCTTCGCCGGCCGTACCTCCCGGACCGGTGAAGAAGGAGACGACATCGCGCGGAACACCTGCTTCGTAAAGAATATCGACAAAGATCGCGGCGATGGTAGGCGAGTCGCTTGACGGCTTCACGATGGCGGTATTGCCGGTGACGATCGAGGCAAGCGTCATGCCGCCCATGATCGCTGCGGCAAAATTCCACGGCGGGATGATGATGCCGACGCCGAGAGGGATATATTTCAAATAATTTCTCTCGCCGCGCATCGGCGAGAGTTTTTGCGGCTGCCCCAGCCGCAGCGCTTCGCGGCCATAGAATTCGCAAAAGTCGATGAGCTCGGCGATGTCGGCATCGGCTTCGGGCCACGTCTTGCCGATTTCAAAGCTGAGCCAAGCCATCAGATCGAAGCGGCGCTTGCGGAGAATCTCGCCCGTGCGGTAGACGGCGGCGACGCGCTCCTCGACCGGGACTTTTTTCCAGCGCTCGAAGGCCTGGTTCGCAGCCTCCACGGCTTGATTGGCCATCTCAACGGTGGCTTTCTGAAAAACGCCGATCACTTCGGAGGGGTTCGACGGGTTGTGAGACTTGATTTTTTCGGCCGTGGTGACCTTCTGGCCGCCGATGACGAGGGGATATTCGCGGCCAAACATGCCACGGACGTGGCGCAAAGCGTCTTCCATGGCCTTGCGATTTTCGGGCTTGGAAAAATCAATAAACGGCTCGTTTTGAAATTCGCCGCGATGGAGCGTGGTGACAGGAGAAGTCATAGGAACGCCTCACAAAAGGAAAATTCAGAAATTTGTGAACAACCGATGATATCGCCGCGGAGCGGGCAGGACAAGTTGGGCTGGAACTGAGCGGAAGAAACAGTCCGCAAACCCGCGAGCGAGGTCCCTCGGTCGGGATGCCCGTTCGGGAGAGCCATACTGATCCGATGCCGGCGCTTCAGCTCGCGTGGGCCGCTCGCTGAGGGGGCGAGGAGGAAAGAAGAGAGCGCCCTTGGCCGCGATTCTCCCTCGGGATGCCGACCCTCGTCGGGTCGGCAAATGTTGCGAACCGGAACGAGCCCGATTGTTTGTTTTCTATGAGTTACGGCGAATTCGGTTTTTCGATGTGTTGCGAACCGGAGGGGGCCGATTTGAGCACCTTGGGCTGTAATGCTTGTCCGCGTTTTGGCAAGTAGCGCCATTTATACAAGGTGACATTCGCACAGGCGAGCGAAAAAAGCAAACCACCTGGGTGCGGACTTTTAAGGGCAGCGGGAACTCAGCAAGAAGGTTGCGAAGCACACGGAGTGTGTTCGCGCGCGTCTGTTACGAGCGTCAATCTTCAAATGGTACGCTCGGCGCGGAAGGCGGCTACCGCAACCGGATTTCCTGCTCTACAAGGAGAAACCACTGACCGCCGCGCCGGACCCAGATGTCGCTATTGGCGTAGCGGCCGGAGATATCGCGGCCGGAATAAGTCTCGCGAATCGAGACGATGTCGTTGATGAGAAGCAAACGCGGCGAAAGCTGCTTCACTTTCCGGCGCTCGATGTGAAATTCGGAAAGATTGATCTTCGGGAACTCACGCAGAAGGTCCTCACGATTCCATTCAAAACCATCGCCACTGCAGTAGTAATCGGGGGCGACGATTACTGCGAGCGCCAAGGCGTCCTTGTGGAGATAGATGTCCGCAAGGCGCCCGTCTAGCTCAACTCCTTTGGCGTTTGCATCGAAAGAACGGTGGCAGCCGCACACGAGGAGCAGCGGAAAAAGCGCCGCAAGGACCACGAGCGGAGCGCCCCTTGCAGATTTCCCTTTTCCGGGATGATTTACGAGCATTGGATTTGCCCGTAGATTTACTCCCAGAGACTCTTGATGACAAGAAAAAGCTGCAGACAAACGAGCGAACTCCCGGAGAGCGACGACACTTCCGCCGGAGTCCTCGAACTTTATTTCTCTGGTAACTCGAAGATCGTCGTCGCTTGATACGTCTGCCCGGGAAGCAGAACCGTCGTGGGAAAATTCGGGTGGTTCGGCGAATCGGGATAGTGCTCGGTCTCGAGCGCGAGGCCGTCGCTCTGGCGATATTCGCGGCCGCTGGCGCCGTAGACTTTTCCATCGAGCGAATTGCCCGCGTAGAACTGAATGCCAGGCTGGTCGGTGAAGATTTTCAGCGTGCGCTTCGATTCGGGATCGTAGACGGTCGCGGCCCAGGCGAGTTTTTCCGTGCTCTTCGGTTTGTTGACGATCCAGTTGTGGTCGAAGCCGCCCGCATAGACGAGCTGTGGGTCGGCGTCGCGGATGCTGTCCCCAACCGCTTTGCCCTTGCGAAAATCGAAGACCGTGCCTTCGACGGCGCGCGTGGTGCCGTCGGGAATAAGGCCGCTATCCACCGGCGTGATGGCGTCGGCGTTCAGCGTGAGCACATGACGGTAAGTCGTTCCGGTTCCCTCTCCCGATAGGTTCCAATAGCTGTGATTCGTCAAACTGACTACGGTCGGGGCATCCGTCTTGGCTGAATAGCGGATCGTCAACTGATCCTGATTATTCAGCGTGTAGGTCACGTACGTATCCAAGTTCCCGGGAAATCCATACGTTGCGCCGGAGGGGCAATTCGGATTCGGCGCCGTATTTGTCCAACCGTCGCCAGCCGGGCTCAGGTAATGCAGCTCAACGCCCCCTTCCTTGCCGTCCTGGATCACGCGCGTTACGGTCCATACTTTCGTGTCGAATCCCTTGAATCCCCCGTGCAACGTATTGGGGCCATTATTGGCGTCGAGGCAATACGTGACGCCGTCGAGCGAGAAGACGCCGTTGGCAATCCGGTTGGCGTAACGACCGATGATTGCGCCAAAGTGCGGCGAGTTTTTTGTCTCGTAGTCGCGAAGATTGCGGAAACCCAAAACGATGTCGGGCATTTTCGCCGAGGGATTGTCGATCGATGCGATGATGCCGCCGTAGGTGATGATTTTCACAGTCAAGCCGTGCGCGTTGGTGAGCGTGTATTCATCCACAGCCACGCCCGAAGATGTGGCGCCGTAGGAGGTTTTTGTCACCGTGGGAGCCTCGTCGGCTTTCGCACCCGGTGTCGCACGGGCCCCGAGAGCGATGGCTGCGAAAGCCAACGTCACGGCGCACGTCGCTGCGGAAAGAACCGCCACCAGGCCTGACTGTCCACATGTCTTCATCGCGCCTCCTCACCAGAAACCGCCGAGCCACGCTCCGCCCCGCCCGAAAACTATAGAGCCATGCGCGGCTCCGCGTCGCGCGTCTTTCTGCGCCTGCGAGCCAAAGGCGTCAACAGCAAACTGCGTCGACCTCGGTGAGACTTGTCCATCCATTTTGAACAACAACTGTCCTCTTGACAGTATTCGTTATAACGACTAGTATGGAGACATGACGAAAGGCACCACACTGAGCAAAGCCCGCCGAGGCGGCTCGGCCGAAGAGGCGGCCTTCCTGGAACTCCTGCGGACCACCGACGCGCTGACGCGCGGGATGGTCCAGGTGCTCAAGGCCGGGGATCTCTCCTCCACGCAGTACAACGTGCTGCGGATCCTACGGGGCTCTCTTGAAGGGCTTCCCTGCGGCGAGATTGCCAGCCGCATGATTACGCGCGACCCGGATATTACGCGGCTGCTGGACCGCCTGGAAAAGCGCGGGCTGATTTCGCGGGCGCGGGAGACGGCGGACCGGAGGACGGTGATTGCGCGGATTACGCCGCAAGGATTGAAGCTGCTGGCGCAGCTCGACGAGCCCGTGCAGAAGGCGCACCGGGGACAATTGGGGCACCTGGGCGCGGCGCGGCTGAAGGCGCTGACGCGGCTGCTGGCCGCCTGCCGTCCTGCGGCCTAATTTTTAGGCCTAATATTTGTTGCAACGACTATCGGTGCAACAGCATCTAAGGAGTGAAAGGAGCAAGACCATGACTGCTACCGCAGCCACCCAGACCGGCACCACCGCCTGGAAGATCGACCCGGCTCACACCGTGGCCGAATTCAAGGTGAAGCATATGATGATTTCCCACGTGAAGGGCCATTTCACCGGCGTTTCCGGCTCGCTTACGCTCGACGAGTCCGACGTTGCGAAGTCCCGAATCGAAGCCACGATTGAAGCCGCCTCGATCGACACCCGAGAGCCGCAGCGCGACGCGCACCTGAAGAGCGCCGATTTCTTCGAGGCCGAGAAATATCCGACGCTGACGTTCACCTCGACGAGCATAACGCGCAAGAGCGGCGACGAATTGGTTGTCTTGGGGGACCTGACGATTCACGGCGTGACGAAAGCCGTAACTTTCCATGTGGAAGGCCCGTCGCCGGCTTCAAAGGACCCCTGGGGCAATCTGCGCATCGGCCTTTCCGCGACTACAAAAATCAGCCGCAAGGACTTCGGCCTCACCTGGAATGCCGCGCTTGAAAGCGGCGGAATTCTTGTGGGCGATGAAGTCACCATCACGCTCGATGTGCAATTCGTGAAGGCGTGACACTAGTGCTGCAACAGCGCATGATGGATCAGAGCGCCGAAGCAGCAGATGGGAGCAGACGATGTCACTTCGTCCTGTAAAACAAATCATTCAGCCGAGGCCGACAATCGAAGGCGCGGGAGTGAAACTCCAGCGCGCCTTCGGCTTCGGCAAGACAAAAGACTTCGATCCATTCCTGCTGCTCGATGATTTCCGCAACGAGAATCCGTCGGACTATCTGGCAGGATTTCCGTGGCACCCGCACCGCGGCATCGAGACGATCACGTACGTTCTTGCCGGGTCGGTGGAGCACGGCGACAGCCTCGGCAACAAAGGCAAGATGGTTTCCGGGGACGTGCAGTGGATGACTGCCGGCAGCGGCATCCTCCATCAGGAAATGCCGAAGGGCGATCCGCAGGGCCGGATGCACGGATTTCAGTTGTGGTCCAACCTGCCATCGCACCTGAAAATGACCGATCCGCGCTATCAGGACATTCCGTCTGCCGCCATTCCTGAGGTTACCGACGACGATGGAACGCGCGTTCGCGTGATTTGCGGCAGTTTTTGGGGCAAGACGGGGCCGGTGGAGGGCGTTGCCGCCGATCCGAATTATCTCGACGTTTCCGTCCCGCCCAACCGGACGAAAACTCTGCCGATCGAAGTGGAGCGCAACGCTTTTGCGTACGTTTTTGCCGGCGCAGGCACATTTCGCGGAGCTTCCGGTCCGCGGCCGGTGTTGACCGAGCAAGCCGCCGATCCAAACGCCGCTCCGAAATATGAAGTGGGTAATCGCTCGCTGGTTCTCTTTGACCGCGGCGACGAAATCACGGTCAGCGCGGGTCCCGAAGGCATTCGCTTCCTGCTCGTTTCGGGCAAACCGATCGAAGAACCGGTGGCGTGGTACGGGCCAATCGTGATGAACTCGCAAGCAGAGCTGCGCCAGGCGATCTCTGAACTCGAACACGGCACGTTCATCAAGCATCGCTGATTCGATCTCTATCGCGCCGGCAAGGAGCGATCTGCTATCCTGCCGGCGTCGATAGAGATTCGGTAAATCTCGATGGATCCATCCGCGAAACCAGTTCTCAGTTCCCTGCCCTCAACGATGAAAGCCGTTCGACTCCACGGACGCGGCGGCGCTTCGCAACTCTTCTATGAAGACGCGCCTGTGCCCCGACTCCAGGCAGGCGATGCTCTCGTGCGCGTCTACGCAACGGGCATCACCCCCGCGGAATTGACCTGGGACGAAACGTATCAAAATCCCGACGGCTCCCCGCGCATTCCAAGCATCCCCGGCCACGAAGTAGCGGGTACAGTGGAGTCTCTCGCGCCAGGAAAGGCCGATTTTCACGCCGGGGATGCTGTCTACGGCCTCACGGATTTTCCTCGCGACGGCGCGGCGGCTGAATTCGTCGCAGTGCGCGCAGCGAATCTTGCGCCCAAACCAAATTCGATCGACTTTGTTCACGCGGCAGCCATGGCGCTTTCAGGACTCACGGCGTGGCAGGCGCTTTTCACGCACGCAAATCTGCAGCCCGGGCAAAAGGTACTGATCCATGGCGGCGCGGGAGGCGTTGGCGTCTTCGCCGTGCAGTTGGCGCGCTGGCGCGGCGCGCACGTTTCCGCGACGGCGCGGGCGAAGGACGCTGAGTTTCTCCGCGGGCTTGGGGCCGATCGTGTGATCGACTATGCCACGGAACGTTTCGAAGAAATTCTTTCCGATCAGGACCTGGTGCTGGATTTAATCGGCGGCGAGACGCAAGAGCTCTCCTGGAAGGTGCTGCGCCGCGACGGACTCCTCATCAATTTGAGCGCGCCGATCCCGAAGGAAAAGCCTGTTCAACACCGAGTTCGCGGCATGTTTTTTATTGTGGAAGCCGACCGGAAGGATTTGACGCAGTTGGCTCACCTGGCCGACGGCGGCGCGCTCAAATCCATCGTCTCGCGCGTTCTTCCGCTCGCCGATGCGCGGCAGGCGTTCGAGCTTCCTCCACCAGATCGCGCACCCGGCAAGGCGGTGATTCAGGTGCGCGCCGCAAGCTGAAACACTTCTTCTCGACTGTTTCGCGCTAGTATCATTCCGCGATGGGCGAAATCTATGCGGGAACATCCGGTTGGGCATATCCGAAATGGAAGCCGCGCTTCTACCCCGCAGAAGTTCGCTCGAAAGATTTTCTTGCGTATTACGCCACACGCCTCAATTCCGTCGAAGTCAACTATACGTTTCTGCGCCCCGTCACGGACGCACTCCTGGCGGAGTGGATTGCCGCCACTCCCGTCGGGTTTCGCTTTGCCGTAAAAGCGCCGCAGCTCATTACGCACATCAAGCGGCTTCGTGGCGCCGAGTCTCTCGCGCTCGATTTTTTGAAGTCCATCGAGCCGCTACGGAAGGCGCGCAAGCTTGGGCCTGTCCTTTTCCAACTGCCGCCGAATATGAAATCGGATCTTCCGCGTTTACAGGGATTTTTGAAGGCGCTGCCGAAGCAGGAACGCATCACCTTCGAATTTCGCCATGCCTCGTGGTTTGCAGACGATGTTTACGCGGCCCTGCGGGAACATGATGCGGCCCTCTGCCTGGCAGAAAGCGAAAAGATCGAAACGCCGGAAATTCTGACCGCGGATTTTTGCTACTTGCGTTTGCGGAAAGCCGATTACTTGCCGAAGAAAGTGGCCGAGAGGGCGCGCGGTTTGATGCGCAAGACCGATGTCTACTTGTATTTCAAGCACGAAGACACGCCGGAAGGAGCGCTCAATGCGGAGGCTGTTCTTGCAGCCCTGAGTGGATTAAAAAGAAAACCGCAGCGCGAAAGCGGCGATTGGAATTCGTGAAAGGATTTCGTTTCTGCTCAGGCGAGAGCCTGGGGAATAGCCTTGGCCCATTTTCCCTGCGCTTTCAAAATCAGCTCCACCACTTCGCGAATTGCGCCTTCGCCGCCGCGCGCAACGGTGATGTAGTGCGCGGCGCGTTTCACTTCCACCACCGCGTTCGCCACGGCCACTGCAAGCCCCACGCGCTCCAGGAGAGGCAGGTCCGGCAAATCGTCCCCGACGTATGCGACTTCCGCGTCGCTCACGCCGGCACGCACCAGAATCGCTTTGTAGGCTTCGAGCTTTTTTGCCTGTCCTTGCACAACGAATTCCATCCGCGCCTCGCGCGCGCGCCGCGTGGTTGCCTGCGAATCGCGCCCCGTGATCAAGCCGGTGCGAATGCCCATAATACTTGCGAGCTTTATTCCCGCGCCGTCATGCGCGTTAAACGTCTTCATCTCAACGACGCTTCCGTCTGGAAAGCCCTGAAGGCTCACCGCGCCCGTCGTCATCGTTCCGTCGACGTCCATCAGCAGAACGCGAATCGGCTTCGCGCGGCGCATTGCTTTGGGAGGAAATTTGATTTCGCGAATCGCCACTATCCTGAGGGTCCCTTCGCCTAAAAGAGTTGCAGCGTCCACAAATCGTGGATGTGGACTACGCCTTCGAGGCGCCCGGACGCGTCCACCACGAGCACCGAGGTGATCTTTTTTTCTTCCATCAAGCGCAGTGCGACTGCAGCCAGCTCTTCGCGCCCGATTGTCACCGGATTTTTCGTCATGCATTCGGCGGCGGTCAAATGCAACACGTTTTCCTTGGCCGCTTGCATCATCCGGCGCAAGTCGCCGTCCGTGATGATGCCGAGTACGCGTCCATCCTTATCGGCCACAGCCGCAAGGCCAAGCCGCTTCCGGCTCATTTCATAAATCACGTCCGGCATGGCCGTTGACGGGCCAACGTGCGGCAGGCTCTCGCCCGCATGCATCAGCGATTCCACTTTCCGGAGCCGCTTTCCGAGCTTTCCTCCCGGATGCAGTGCGGCAAAATCTTCCTCTTTGAATCCGCGACGGTCGAGCAGGGCAATCGCCAGGGCATCGCCCATGGCCATCGCTGTGGCCGTCGAAGCCGTTGGCGCCAGATTCAGCGAGCAGGCCTCTTCCTTCACGGCGATGTCGAGCACAATGTTGCTCGCGGAGGCCAGCGCCGATCGCGGGTTCGACGTCATGCCAATCACGCGAATTCCGACTCGTTTCACCGGCTCGAGCAATTCCAGGAGCTCTTCGGTCTCGCCGCTTGCGGAAATCGCCAGCAAAATATCTTCGGTGGTCAACATGCCGAGGTCGCCATGCAGCGCTTCGGCCGCGTGCAGGAAAAACGACGGCGTCCCCGTGCTCGCCAGGGTCGAAGAAATTTTCCGTCCGACAAGGCCCGATTTTCCAAGCCCCGTCACAACCACGCGTCCCTTGCATTCAAAAATCGCCTCGACAGCCTGCTCGAACCGCTCATCCAATCGCGCTCCCAGAGCGGCGATCGCGTCGGCTTCGATTCGCAATACGCGCCGGGCGGTTTCGAGCGCGGTCTTCAGCGCCGCCGTCGCCGCCGGACTCCCGCCGTGAGTTGCGTCGCTCATCGATTCCCTTTCGACGCGCCAATGGCCGCAGCTTCCGAGGCTGCGGCATCCCATTCACGCGCCAATTTTGCAAGCCGCACGATCCGGCTGAGCAGCGGGCGCAATTGGTCGAGCGGCAGAGCGTTGGCGCCGTCGGAAAGCGCCTTGGCGGGATTTTCATGCACTTCGAGGAAAATTCCATCCACGCCGAGGGCCGCCCCAGCTCGCGCCAGCGGCTCGATAAACTCCGGCTGGCCGCCGCTCGCATTCCCCGAGGCTCCCGGCAGTTGCACGGAATGCGTCACGTCAAACACAACTGGATAACCGAGTTTCTTCATGATGGGGAACGCGCGCATATCCACTACGAGGTTCTGATAACCGAACGAAGTTCCTCGCTCGGTCAAAATAATCTTTTCATTGCCGGTGCTCGCGACTTTTTCGGCGGCGTTGTCCATATCCCACGGCGAAAGAAATTGGCCCTTCTTGATGTTTACCACGCGACCCGTCTCGCCGGCTGCAATCATCAGATCCGTCTGGCGCGAAAGGAAAGCAGGAATTTGCAGCACGTCGCAAATCTCCGCTGCCGCGGCAGCCTGCGACACCTCGTGAACATCACTCAAAATAGGAAGGCCCGTGCGCTGCTTGACTTTTCCGAGGATGCGGAGGCCTTCTTTGAGCCCCACACCGCGAAACGATTTGGCCGAGGAACGGTTTGCCTTGTCATACGATGCCTTGAAAATCAGCGGGAGCTGAAGCTCGCCGGCGATTTCCGCCAGCCGCCCGGCCATCGTCGTCGCGTGCTCTTCCGATTCGATCACGCACGGCCCGGCGATCAGGAACAACGGCTGGCCTCCGCCGACGCGGAAACTCCCGACTTCAAAATTGTGCATTGCGCCCATCGAACCTGCACCGCCCCGTCTGCTCGTCAGTAAGCTGCCCCAAGGCCCGCGCCACAGCGCACGAAGAAGCCTTCTCTGCTATGAGCCTATGCAAATACTCCTGGCTTTTCAACTCGGAAGCGCGTGCTGTCGTTTCAAGCAAGAACGGATACACATGAAGCAAACGATCTGGCCGCGGATTTAACCGGCGTTCGCAAAGGGGTTTTCAATTTTTATTCCACGAATCGACTGTCCTGCATTCAGGTCTTCTGAGAGGATTCTTGCCGCGCCGGACCTAGTAGCAGAGGCAATCACCAGGGCATCCCAGAAACCTATTCTCGCCTCATCTTCGGCCCGAAAAGCGTCTGCCACATCCTCGATTGCCGGTGGAATACACCAGGTTTTGTATGCTGCAACCACGGCGCGAGCGGATGCCGTGGAAAGGGGGACTGCAATCTTCCTCGTCGCGTTCACATAGAATTCCTGCAGCACCTGCACGCTCAGAAGGCCAGACCGCTCATCCCAAAGGTCTCCGATGATCTCCCGGGCGATTTCCCGCTTCGCCCCCGCCTCACTGTCATGAGCGTATATCAGAACATTTGTGTCCACAAATGTCCTACCGCTCATGCCACTCCTCACGGCGCGAGCGAATAGCTCCGCCCATGGCAAATCCCTCTTCGAGCAGCGCTAGCGCCGCTTGCCGGGATCGTTCATAGGCTTCGTCCTCACCCACAAGGAACTCTATCTGCTCTTCGAGGAGGCCACTAATCGAAGTACCCTTGCGTGCCGCCAGAACCCTTGCTTTGAGAAGCGTCTGCCGCTGAAGGCTCACGGTAACATTCTGCTTGTTTCTCATGTTAGGCCTCCATTCCCTGGAGTTACACGCGCCACACGTGCAACACGTGTGGCGCGTGCATATTATGGCGCAAGATAACTTTCGCTTCAAGGGGTTCCGAAATGGAAGGCGTTATTGGCGTTACCAGTTAATCCGTTGCGGAAGACTCGGCAGACGCTGGAGCAGTTGCGGATGCAGGCGTTGGAATCGCCGGAAGGTGCGACTTTGCTGCCGTGTCGCCGGCTCCGAGGCGAGCGCGGCGGTGATCCAAAGAGGCGTGGATGAATGCGGCAAACAGCGGATGCGGCACCATCGGCTTCGACTTGAATTCCGGGTGGAACTGGCATCCGAGGAACCAGGGATGGTCTGGGACTTCGACGATTTCCACATACACTCCGTCGGGGGTCCGCCCGGTAATTTTGAATCCCGCTCTTGTCAAAGAATCCTGAAATTCGCAGTTGAATTCGTAGCGGTGGCGATGGCGCTCGGAAATTTCAAGCGTTCCATAGGCGCGATGCGCAAACGAACCCGGTTCGAGTCTGCACGGCCAGGCACCCAGTCGCATCGTCCCGCCCATCTCGTCCACGCCGAGAAGTTCGCGCAGCTTGTAAATCACGCGATTGGGCGTCGCGGGATCGAATTCCGTGCTGTCGGCTGTAGCGATGCCCGCAGCGCGGCGCGCGTATTCGATGGTGGCGCACTGCATGCCCAGGCAGATGCCAAAAAAAGGAACGCGCTTCTCGCGCGCATAGGTGATCGCGTAGACCATTCCCTGAATGCCGCGCTTGCCGAATCCGCCCGGCACCAGAACTCCGTCTGCATGCCGCAGGCGGCGTTCCGCGTTTTCAAGCGAATCGATCTCCTCGGCTTCGATCCATTCGATCACCACGCGCTGGCGGTTCGCGAGCCCGCCGTGCACCAGCGCCTCGCGCAAACTCTTGTACGCGTCTTCCAACTGGACATATTTGCCGACGACGCAGATGCGGACTTCACCTTGCGGGTGTTCGAGCGTTTCGAGCATAGCGAGCCAGCGCGAAAGGTCGCGCGGCGGCGCCTCGATATGCAACAAGCGCAGAATTTGCTCGTCGAGCCCTTCGGACGCCAGCGACATCGGCACTTCGTAGATGTTGCTCACATCCGGAGCGGAAATCACAGACTGTTCCGCGACGTTGCAGAACAGGGCAATCTTGCTCTTCAACTCCGCGCCGAGCATCCGGTCGCTGCGGCAAATCAAAATATCCGGCTGGATGCCGATGCTCAGCAGCTCTTTCACGCTGTGCTGGGTCGGTTTGGTCTTCAGTTCGCCCGCAGTTGGAATAAAGGGTACCAGCGTGAGGTGGAGGAAAATGACATTGTCCGCACCCAGTTCGAGGCGCATCTGGCGGATCGCTTCGAGAAACGGCAGCGACTCGATGTCGCCCACCGTCCCGCCGATTTCGACGATCACCACATCCACGCCGCTTGACACTTTCCGGAATGCCGACTTGATCTCGTCGGTGACGTGCGGAATCACCTGCACGGTTTTTCCCAGGTAATCGCCGCGGCGCTCTTTGGTGATAATCGATTCGTAGATGCGCCCGGTGGTCCAGTTATTGTCGCGCGTCAGATTGGCAGAGGTGAACCGCTCGTAGTGGCCTAGGTCGAGATCCGTTTCGGCGCCGTCGTCCGTGACAAACACTTCGCCGTGCTGATAGGGAGACATCGTGCCGGGATCGACGTTCAGGTAGGGATCGCACTTCTGGATGGCAATCTTCAGGCCGCGACTTTCGAGGAGGCATCCAATCGAAGCCGCCGCCACACCTTTTCCGAGAGAAGAAACCACGCCGCCCGTAACAAAGATGTACTTCGGGCCGGTCCGCAAGGTGGCTCGATTTCCTCCGATGGAATCGGCGTACCATTCATTATCGGGGCAACGCGCTTCTAAGTCAAATCACGATTTTACATCTGCGGCATTTTCTCCATGGATGCCGCCGGTGATTCTTATCGCTTTCTCTTCACGGAATAGCGCTTCCGCCCTTGACGCGAGACCTCTGCGAACGTATATAGGCTTGGCGCTTCGCGGCGCCTTTCATCATTCCGCTTCACGCTGGTTTCCGGGGGAGGAATTTCATGCCTCGACGTTCTCTTTTTTCCATTTTCGCCGTTTTTGGAGTCGTTGCCGCGGCCATTCTGCTGTTCGCGGCGCGCGGCCGCGCGCAGTATGAACACATGACGGGTTCTCTCGCCCAATACGAACTCACCAAAGGTTACCGCCACTGGTATCACGTCCGCAGCATGGTCGTGTACGACAAGACGAGCCCGCTCTTCGACGACTTCGCCGGCCTCCACGACGTCTACGTCAACGAACCCGGCTACAAACCTCTGCGCACCGGTGGCAAATTCCCCGACGGCACCGTCTTCGTCTTCGACCTGTTCGATCTCGATTCGCAGCCCGGCTCCTACGCGCCTGGAAAGCGCAAGGCACTCGCCGTGATGGCCAAGGATTCGAAAAATCATGCGGACACAGGCGGCTGGGCCTTTTATCTTTTCGATCAGGGCAATCCGTCGAGGCAAGTGGTGAAGGACGCGAAGACGGAATGTTATTCGTGCCATGAGCAGCAGCACGGCACCGATTCCGTTTTCTCGAACTGGATTCCCTAGAGGACGCCTGGGGCAGCGACACGACGGCACACGCGGGGAGCGTTACGCCATTCCGCGTTCCTGAATGATTTTCTCGACGCGCTCGACGTCGGCGGGAACGTCCACGCTGACGGCTTCATATTCCGTCTCGACGGCCCGGATGCGAAATCCGTTTTCTAGCCAACGCAACTGCTCGAGCTGTTCCACGTGCTCGAGCTCCCCCGGCGGCAGCGTGGGAAATTCGAGCAAAGCGGCGCGGCGAAAACCATAGATCCCGATGTGCTTCCAGTGGCGCGCGGAAACGGTGGCGCCGGTGTCGCGAACCCACGGGATGGGCGCGCGCGAAAAATAGAGGGCGTTCCCGTCAAAATCGAGCACTGCTTTCACCACATTCGGATCGACGATATCGTTCTTGTGCGTAATCGCGGCGATGGGCGTCGCAATCGTCGCGCTTTCGTCCTCGAGCAGCGCATTGGCCACAGCATCAATCGTTGCCGGATCGACTAGCGGCTCGTCGCCCTGCACGTTTACATAGACTTCGGCATGGATGTGTGCCGCCACCTCTGCGACCCGGTCCGTGCCCGTTCGGTGATCGCTCCGGGTGAGCAAACCTTCTCCGCCGAACCTCTTCACCGCTTCGACGATTCTTGCGTCGTCGGTCGCCACAACCACGCGGGACGCTGTTGCAGACTTGCGCGCCTGTTCGTACACGCGCTCGATCATCGATTTCCCGGCGATGGGCGCCAGTGGTTTTCCGGGAAATCGCACCGAAGCGTGGCGCGCGGGGATGACGACAAGCACTCGAAGAGGAGAAGTAGCGGTCATGGGCGGAAGCCGTTCACGGTGCGGGAAATCTTAGCATGTCGGCGAAGAAATCGCGGCGATGTCACAACTCTGTCAAATGTTCAAGGCGGCACTTGATTTGAACTCTTCCGGTGCTAGAATCCCGCCTAGAAGCGTTGGCGGTGAGAGCCGGCCGCCTTTGGGGGACCCGTGAAAGACCGCTCCATGCAGCCAGGTGTTTCGAGGCTGAGCCTGAGCGGTTTTGCGGTTCTGGCGCTTGTTTTTTGGCTTGCCATTCCCTCTGCGGCGCATGCGCAGGATGTTGTCAACGGCCCCACGCCACCCCCTCCTCCGCCGCAATCCTCCAAACAGGCGCACCAGCACGCCCTCGAGACCGAAACCGAGCTGACGCTCGTGCCCGTCACCGTCACCGACCCCATGGGCCGCATCGTGACGGGGCTTGAACAGGACAATTTCCGTGTGTTCGAGGACAACGTCGAGCAGGAAATCGTGAAATTCGAAAGCGAAGACGTGCCGATCTCCATCGGTGTGATTTTCGATATGAGCGGCAGCATGGCGGACAAGGTGGAAAAGTCGCGCATGGCCGCAGTGCAATTCTTCCGCACGTCGAACCCGGAGGATGAGTTTTTCCTCGTGAATTTCAACGATCGCGCGCAGCTCGTCAGCCAGTTCACCAGCAGCGTTGACGATCTGCAAAACCGCCTGATGTTTACCTCTGCGCACGGCATGACGGCGCTGCTCGACGGAATCTATCTCGGCCTCAGCCAGATGAAAGAAGCACACAACACAAAGAAAGCTTTGCTCATCATATCCGACGGAGGCGATAATCATAGCCGCTACACGGAGTTGGACATCCGGAACTTCGTCCGCGAATCGGATGTTCAAATCTACGCGATCGGATTGTACGAAGCGGATGGCGGCCCGACTCCGGAAGAGCGCCTCGGCCCCGAACTCTTGAACGAGCTGACGTCAATGACCGGCGGCCGCACGTTTCCGGCGGCTTCGGTGAACGATCTGGCGGACATCGCAACAAAAATCAGCATGGAGTTGCGAAATCAATATGTCATCGGATACCGTCCGAGCGATCGCCAGCACGACGGGCGCTGGCGCAAAATCAAGATCAAGCTTCGCCCGCCGAAAGGGCTTCCTCCACTCACCGTCACCGCGCGCAGTGGATACTACGCGCCAGGCCACTGACCGTTTCTCTTTCCTCCGCGCGACAGCGCTGGTTTTTCTCGCTGCGATTTTCACCGTCCTCCCCTTGAACGCCCAGCAGTCGCCGGTGAATCCTCCGCCGCCTCCTGGCTATGCGTCCCCGCAATCCCAGAAGCCTTCCGATCACTCGATCAAATCGCGAGTAGACCTCGTCGTCCTGCATGTGTCCGTCGACGACTCGCGCGGGCAATTTTTTCCGGGCCTTACGGCCGGAAATTTCCGCGTGTTCGAGGACCGCGTCGAGCAGAACATCTCCGTCTTTTCTCACGACGATGTTCCCGTAACGATGGGCTTGGTGATCGACAACAGCGGCAGCATGCGTGACAAGCGCCCCGAGGTGAACGCCGCAGCCTTGACATTCGTTGAGACCAGCAACCCGCAGGACGAGGCGTTTGTCGTCAATTTCAACGATGAGTTTTATCTCGACACCGAAGACGACTTCACCAGCAACCGCGAAGAATTGAAACAGGCGCTTTCGCGCATCGACTCGCGCGGCAGCACGGCTCTCTACGACGCCATCGTCGGCTCGCTGGACCATCTGAAGAAGGGGCACAAGGACAAGCGCGTGTTGCTCGTCATCACCGACGGCGAAGACGACGCCAGCCAGATGACCCTGCCGGAAACGATGCGCGTCGCCGAGGAATCGAATGCCGCCATCTATGCCATCGGCATCTATAGCGCCGACGACCGCAAGCACGACAAGCGCGAAGTGCGCCACGCCGTCAAGGCGCTCACGGAACTCACCGAAGCTACCGGAGGGAAAGCTTATTTCCCAGACAGCGTCGACCAGGTGGAGGCCATTTGCACGCAGGTCGCCCACGACATCCGCAACCAGTATCTGCTCGGCTACTACCCCACCAACACGGCGCAGGACGGCACCTATCGCAGCGTGTTGGTCCAGCTCACGCCTCCTCGTGGAGCCGGCAAATTGACGGTCCGCACCCGTGCCGGCTATTACGCGCCCAAGGCTGCGCCCGGAGCCACCGCCGGCAATTAGCTCGTTCGTCTTTCCTTCCAGCTTTTGGGAATTTCGCTCAGAAAACTCGTTCCGTGAGGTATCGCTCCGCCGAAATTCTCCGCCACTGTCTGTCCCATGTCCGCGAGTGTCGCGCGCGTCCCAAGGTTCGCGCCACTCGTGGCGCTGGGCGTGAATGCAAGAATCGGCACGTATTCCCGCGAATGATCTGTAGTGGGGTTCACAGGATCGGGATCGCAGCCGTGGTCGGCCGTGATGAGAAGCAAATCGGACGGTCGCAGGAATGTGAGGAATGGTCCAAACAGCGCGTCGAACTCTTCGAGGGATTTTGCGAACCCTTCCACGTCTTTGCGGTGCCCGTATAGCATGTCGAAATCCACCAGGTTCGCGAAAATCAGTCCCCGGCTCTGTTTCTCGAGCGATTCCGTCAGCTTCGCCATCCCATCCCCATTGTTCCTCGTCGTGACGTAGTTCTCCACTCCGCGCCCGTTGTAAATATCGTGGATTTTTCCCACGCCGAACACCGGCACGCGGCGCTCGGCAAGTACGTCGAGCAGCATTGGCCGGGGCGGTTCGACGGCGTAGTCGTGGCGGCGTTCGGTGCGCCGAAAATTTCCCGGCGCGCCCGTGAAGGGCCGCGCGATCACGCGCCCGACGCGATTCGGCCCATCCAGCAGCTTCCGCGCAATCTCGCACATGCGGTAGAGCTCAGCGACGGGGATGACGTCTTCATGCGCAGCAATCTGAAAGACGCTGTCGCCGGATGTGTAGACGATTGGAAATCCCGTGCGCACCTGCTCTTCACCGAGTTCCTTGATGACTTCCGTTCCAGACGCGGGCTTGTTGCCGAGCGTCTTGCGGCCGATTTGGCGCTCGAATTCGGCGATTAATTCTTTTGGGAAGCCGTGGTGGTAAACGGGAAATGCCTGGTCAAGCCAAATGCCCGCCATTTCCCAATGGCCGGTCGTTGTGTCTTTCCCCGGCGAGACCGTCGCGCCTTTTCCGTAGCTTCCCGCAGGCTTCGCAGGTGGATTGAGATGTGCGAGCGGCCTGATGTTCGCGAGCCCCAGCCGCACCAGATTCGGCAACTTCAAAGGCCGCGAGCGCGCGATGTGCCCCAGCGTGTCGCGCCCCACGTCGCCATACTCCGCCGCGTCCTCCAGTTCCCCAATCCCCACGCTGTCCAGCACAATCCAAATCACTCGCTCAAATCGCGGACCGGCTTGATTCACTGGAGAAATCTCCTCCCATTGAACGAAACTTCGCGAACCCTGCTCATTTGCACCGATTGTATAACGGCAATTTGGCCCGCTTATCAACAATGCTCCGAAGGGCAATTTTTGCGGTTATTTGATTCACTCCCGCGATTCGTGCGGCGCCGCTCCAGTGATTTATTTCGCGCATTCGCCGGCCGCACCCGGCTGCCGCAACCACGCCATGTGCGTCTGCATCACTACTGACTAAACCAACACGAAAAAAACTCTCCGTCTTGCGAGGCCCTTCCTGGAGCGCCATACTCCAACTATGCTTCGTAACAAGTGGCAGAACATGCGTGCGGCTGCGGCCCGCGCAATTGCGACGGCGCTGCTTGTCGTGCCTTTGATTGTCCCTTCTGTCCGCGCCGATGAGCTGAAGCTCAAGGACGGCACGAAAATCACCGGCGTGATCGTCGGCTTCGAAGAAAATTCTTTCAAAGTGAAGACCAGCTTCGGCTACGCCCTCGTCCAAAAAGATCAGGTCGTTTCCATATCAATTTCGGACTCAGGACCGAAGGCGGCGGTCTCCGCTCCGGCGACGAAAGACGCCAAAACCGAAACTCCATCGCTGCCAAAGCCCGCGGCAACCAGCGCGCCTCCTCCCGCCGAGAAAAAATCCGCTGCACCAACGGCGCAAGCCACGGCAGCAAAGCCGTCCGCTCCGCCACCCGCTTCATCCGTCGCACAACCAGCTCGCCCAACAACAGCCTTCGCAACTCCACCGTCTTCTGCACCCGCACAGTCCGCGGCTCCCGAGCCGATTCGCGAAGAAGTCAACGGCAACACCTACGCGAACGACACCTATGGATTCCGTATGTATAAGCCGCCTGATTGGGACGTGATTCAGGGCGCACGCTCCGTGCTTCCCGGAGCGATCACCGCGATGGGCACCGAAGATCAATCCACGTATCTTCTGATCGGCCAGAATCCCGTGGGGAAGTCCCTCGCCGCCGATATGGACGCCACCAATGATCGTCTGCGCGATACGCTCGACAATTTCAGGACCACCAGCGAGGCGAAAGTTATCGTCGCGGGGATTCCTGCTGTCGAGCGGAAATTCCGCGGCAGCGTCGACAATCACGATTGGTCCGGCGTCGTGGTTTTCGTTCCACGCGGCCCGCGCCTCTTCACGATTTTTGGCATGACGCTCGCCGACAACGATCTCGTCCAGATCCAGGAAAATGTGATTTCGCGGGCTATCGATAGCATTCAGTTCACTCGCTGACTGGCTATGCCGAAATCTCGCTTCCTCTCTTGCAACCACTGCGCCTTTGCGCGTAACTAATCTTTGTGGCCAACCGGCGGATCATTGCAATCGCAGCGGCAACTCTCGTCTGCGTTCTACTCTTCTTCCCAGACAGCAAGATCACTCGCGCGCGAGCTGTTGCGACTCCGACTTTCTATCGCGATATTCTGCCGATTCTCCAAACTCATTGCCAAAGCTGCCACCGCTCCGGTGAAATAGGCCCATTTCCTCTGATGACCTACGATGAAACGCATCGAATGACCGGCGTCATCGCCGCCACCGTGGAATCGAAGAAAATGCCGCCGTGGTTCGCCGATCCGCGCTTCGGCCATTTCTCCAACGATCCCTCGCTCACGCAGCGGCAAATCGCCACGATTTTCGCGTGGGCGAAATCCGGCGCGCCTGCCGGGAATCCGGAAGACGCCCCGCCCGACCGGCACTGGGTGGAAGGGTGGAGCATTCCCGAACCCGACGCCGTGTTTGAAATGCCGAAGCCAGTGGACATTCCTGCGCGCGGGCAAGTGGAATACACCTACGAAATCGTGCCCACGCACTTCGCCGAAGGGAAATGGGTGCGCATGTCCGAAGTGCGGCCGTCGAGCCGCGCGAACGTGCATCACGCGGTTGTCTATGTTCGTCCGCCGGCCTCGCATTGGCTGCAGCACGCACCGATCGGAGTTCCCTTCACCGCCGACGACATGACGGATGAGCAGGACCGCCAAGACACGCATACGATGAAGGCCGATATCCTCCTGGTCTATGCGCCGGGAAGCTTGCCGGACCGCTGGCCCGCGGGAATGGCGAAGTTCATTCCCGCGGGGTCCGACCTCGTCTTCCAAATGCACTACACGACGAACGGCCACGCGATGCGCGACCAGGCGAAGATCGGCCTGGTGTTCGCGAAGCATCCGCCGGCGAAGCGTGTCCTGACGCTGCAACTGACGAACAGCCGCTTCGTGATTCCTCCGGAGGACGATGATTTCCGGGTGGAAGTGCACGGCACGATGCCCAACGACGCGCTGCTGCTCAGCTTCCTCCCGCACATGCACCTGCGCGGAAAGCAGTTCGAGTACAACATCATCCGCCGCGACGGAAGCGTCCAGACGCTGCTGCGCGTGAATTGGGATTTCTTCTGGCAGTTGAGCTACCGGCTGGCGCAACCGCTGCCGATCAAGGCGGGAACGGAATTGCAAGCCGTCGCATGGTATGACAATTCAAAAAACAATCCGCACAATCCCGATCCGGAAGCTTCGGTACGCTGGGGCGATCAAACGGACGATGAAATGATGGTGGGATTTTTCGATGTCGCCGTGCCGGCGAACATCGACAAGCAGCAATTTTTCGTCCGGCACAAAAAAACCAACGACTGAAACCTTCGCGATCTTCCTCGCCGCTTCCGCGCTGCTAAAATTTTGTGACTTCGCTAAAATGGAAGCCGCCGACCTTCATCGCGGGCACCACCATTTCAAAAGACTCCTCGCCGGCAGAGCGCACGGCCGGGCCGAGCATTTCCACGTTCGCGAGCATTTCGAGAACACTTTGATTGAAGCGGAAATTGCGGATGCCCCCGGCGATTTTTCCGTTCTCGATCAAAAACGTTCCATCGCGCGTCATGCCGGTAAGAACTTTTTCGTACGGGTCGACCTCCCGGATGTACCACAAGCGCGTCACGAGAATTCCGCGCTCCGTCGACGAAACCATTTGTTCCACGGAGTCGCTGCCGCCAGCGAACACGAGGTTCATCGGGGCCTCGCCGTAATCGTTGGGCAGCGAAAAGCCATGTCCGGTGGGTTTCGACTTCATTTTTTTGGCTGTCGCACGCGCGTAGACGAGATTTTTCGGCACGCCGCGCTCGACCAGCGCCACGCGCTGCTTCGGAACGCCCTCGCCGTCAAACGGCGCGCCGGTTTGCAGCGGATGATAGACGTCGTCCCAGAGGGAAATGTTGCCGCCGAGAATTTTTTTGCCGATGCGACCGTTGAAGCAGGAACGTTTGTCCTCGATGGCGGTTCCGGCAAAGTCGTAGAAGAGAAACCCGACCAAATCGAGCACAGCGGCGGGTTCGAGAATCGTGGTGTAGCGCCCTGGCGGAAGTTCGCGAGGATTGCGCGACTGCGCGGCCTTGTGGCTTGCCGCGGCCGCAAGCGCGCCGGGATCGATCGTGCGAACGTCGGGAGAATTGGACTTGGCCCAGCCGGAGGAATTTTCTTCGAGAATGGTCACCGAAAATTCCGAGCGCGTCTGCTTGTGTTCGGCGCGCAGGCCCCGGGAGTTAGCGAGAAGTTCGTGGACGGCGCCGCAGGAAAAAATTCCTGCAGCCGTTTGCTTGTTCGCATCCGCCATTTTGCAGACGCGCGCGACGGCTTTGGCCCTGTCTTGCGCGGAGAATTCGGCGGTGGGGCCAAAATAGCGCGACACTTTTCGATATTTCTGCGGGCCGAGCATGCGCAAGAGATCGGGATTTTTCGGCTGGTTGTGCGCCAGGCTGAGCGCCGTTTCGACGGCGCGGCGAAGGGATTCGTCGTCGTGCTTGTTCGTCGAGGCGCGAGCCGTGCGGCCGTCGACCACGGCGCGGACGGAAATATCGAGCGACTGCTCGGCGACGTTTTGATGAATCGTATTATTGGCAAAACGCGTGAGCGCGTCGGTGGAAAAATTGACTTCGACTTCGGTCTCGTCGGCCTCGCTGAATTTCAGGACTCTTTCCGCGATGCGGCTGAGATCGGCGGCGGAAATATGAGCGGCGCCAGTGGCGTCAGAACGGGAAGCGGATTTTTTCTTCGCGGCCATCGTCATTTCGAGAAAGCGACCCCGATCTTGACATTGCGGAAACGCGCGGGAGCGGCGCCATGGCCGGTGCCCATGGTCTGCATGGGCTGGCCCTTGCCGCAATTCGGAGTGCCCCAGAGAGTCCAGTAGTCGCGCGAGCAGATGGCGTCGCAGCTGTTCCAGAATTCCGTGGTGATGCCGCTGTAGCTGGGATTTTTGATCATGCGCGTTTTTTTGCCGCCTTTGATTTCCCAGCCGATTTCCGTCGAAAACTGGAAATGGTAGCGGCGGTCGTCGATGGACCAGGAGCGATTGGTCTCCATCAAAATCGCGTCGTCGGTATCGGCGATCAGGTCTTCATATTTCCACGTGCCGGGATTCAAGCTGACGTTGGTCATGCGGATGATGGGCAGGCGGCCCCAACTTTCGGTGCGCATCGTGCCGCTCGAACGGTTCAGGCCGATGGACGCGGCCGTCTCGCGATTGCTGAGGTATCCGGTGAAAAGCCCGTTCGAAATAATTGGCGTGCACTGCGCGGGAACGCCTTCGTCGTCGTAGGCAAACGTGCCAAGGCCCAGACCGTGTTCCAGGCGCGCGTCCGCGACGACGTTCACGATGTCCGAGCCGTATTTCAAATGATTGAGCTTCTCGAGCGTCAGAAAGCTCATGCCGGCGAAATTCGCTTCCATGCCGAGCACGCGGTCCAGCTCGATCGGATGGCCGATGGATTCGTGAATCTGCAGGCCGAGCTGCGAGCCTTCGAGAATAATCGTGCTCACGCCCTCGGGACACTGCACGGCGGAATGGAGCGCGACGCATTCCTCCGCAATTTCCTGGGCGTGGCCGGCGAGATCGAGCCGCTCGATCAATTCGTAGCCTTCAAGCGCGTGCTGCCCGCCGAAGCTGCTGGGATAGGAGCGCTTCTGAATTTCCGTTCCGGCAAATGACGTGGCGACGATACCCGCCCCGGACTGCATTTTCAGCTGATGAATTTCAGAGCCGATGCTTGAAATAAACAACTGCTCGATGCGACGGAATGACATCGAGCCTTCGGCGACCGTCACGCCCTTCACCTTGCGCATTTCGCGGTCGGCGGCCAGCAGCACGTCGATTTGCCGCTCGACGGGAATGCGGAAGGGATCCTTCAAGAACGGATTTTGCCAAGTGTCAACGAACGCCTGCTCGGGTGCGAGCACCACGTCGCCACGCTTGGCCAGAGCAGACGCCCTGGCGATCGCGACGGCTTCCGCGGCGCAGGCCTCGACGCCTTCGCGAGTCATCTTGTCCGTGGCGGCAAATCCCCACGCGCCGGAAGCAATTACGCGAATGCCGATGCCGAGCGATTCGCCTTCGGCGAGCGTGCCCACCTCGCCGTTTTTCGTCGAAATGTCGCGATGGCGGATGTCCATCACGCGCGCGTCGGCATAGATGGCGCCGCGGCGCTTGGCGGTTTCGATGGCGGCAGCGGCTAGATCGCGCACGGGATCAGTGGCCTTTCGTATTGGAGAAAGATCGTCGGGGAAAAAGCAAAATTTTCCGTTTGGCGAGCGCCGTCGATACCCTGAAAAGCGCATCGAACCGGAAGGCTTAAGCTCTTTATTTGCAACAGTTCGGTTTCTCGGTGTGTTGCGAACCGGAAGAGTGAAAAAAGGCCGCGGTCGTGTGTGGATTTTGCGCTCGGCTGCTCCGGCCTGCAATTCCGACAAATATTCACACAAACATCTTATTGAAATTCGGAGGAAGTGCAAGTGAGGACGCACGGTGGACTTTTGTGGCCGCCACGGGATGGCCACAGAGGCACGGAGAGCACAGAAGAAAGCGAGATATCAATTGCAAGCGAAGAGGCCGGCCTGCAGGCAGGAGCCTGCAGGCTCGAAAGGATTGACTGTGCGAAGACCGGGGCGGCCGCGGCCAGGAACTCCGGAAACGGCTAAGAGGTAATGGCGCGGCGGGAGGTGCGCGTACGGCGAGTGGCTTGCGGCGGTGAGGAGCGGGCGGGGGCGACGGTGAATTTCACGCCAACTTTTGCGGGCGAACCGGAGACTCCCGCGGATTGAATGATGACATTCCCCGTGTACGTGCCCGGCTTCAGCGCCCCGATCATTGCTGTCACTTGCAGCGCCTGGGGCGCATTGCCACCCGTGGGAGTGACGGCGAGCCAGCCAGAATCGGTGGAAGCGGAAAACGTCAGGCTGCCGGTGCCGGCGTTGGCGATATGGATTTCCGCCGGCAAGGGGTCGAGCTGGTGGCCGAGGTCGGCGGAAAACGAAAGCGTCGCGGGAGAAACGGCGAGAACGGGCGAGCCGGAGCCGAGGCTTCGTCCGGTGCACCCGGACAGGATAAAGAGAAGAAGAGCGACCACGAACGGCTTTGAGAAGGGCACAATTTGCGGGCCGCGCGCGCGGCGAAAGATTGATTTTTCAGAACGCATGAACGGCCTATAGGTTATGACGGTTTCAGAGAAGAGTGAAGAAAGATTGCCACAGAGGCGCGGAGAGCACAGAGGAAAAACGAGGCGAGTACACGGAAAAAGACGACTGCTCGCGGGGCCCGGGAGCGGGACCCGCGAGGCAGGCCTTCGATGCGGAGAAGCAAAAAGCGGCTTAGGACGCCGAGGTGGTCGAGGTCGCCAGAGAGGCGCGTGCCGAGCGCGTGTACGAGGGCTTCTCGTCATCGCTCGAACCTTCGCCGGCCTTGTCGATTTCGATCGAGCCCTTGAAGTACGCGCCGTCCTCGATCATGATGCGCGCGGTGGTGAGATCGCCGACCACCGAGCCGTCCTTCTTGATTTCGATGCGGTCGCGGGCGCGAAGATTGCCCTTCACGTTGCCGTAGACGACCACTTCGCGGGCGATCACGTCGGCGGTGACGCGGGCGCTGGCGCCGATGGTGAGCTTGCGCTCCTCGAGCTGAACCAAGCCTTCGACCGTGCCGTCGATCAAAAGATCTTCGTTGCCGGTGATTTCGCCCTTCACATGCAGACTCGCTCCCAGACGGGCCGTGCCGCTCGCCGAGGGCGTCGTGGTTGGATAGGTATCCAGTGGTGCCATTGTCTTAACCTCCCCAGGATAAGTTGTTGCACTCGGCGACGCCGGTGCGGTGGAAGCGGTTGATCTTGACTGCGACGGAACGGATGGCGGCACAGTCGACGGTTGCTGCGGGAGCGGGCTCCGCGAAGGAGACTCCGGTTTCTTCCCTCCCCACATTTGCCCTCCTTGGGCCCAAAAATGCCGGAACCTGCGCTGAAAAATTCGACTGGGAAACTCAATGTAGCGCCGGGATGAACGGGAACCAAAACGAAACTGAAGCGAGTGTGCCCGGAGAGCTACCTGTACGTTGGGCGGGGCGAAGAGAATAACAGATCGCGCGCACACGCGACAGAAGAATGCACAGCGTTGAGACTGCTACAGAGGCGCCGAGAACACAGAGAAAGGCGAGGGCGGGTGCGCGAAGCCGCCCGCAGGCTCCGGCCTGCGGGCTCAACACAATGAATTGTGCGAAAAAATCGTCCGCCGAGAAATGGGGCCGACCTGAGGATCCCCGCCACAAAGCAAAGGGCGCGTGGAGAATGTGAATTCCGCAGAGGCGCGAAGGGCGATCAGGAGTGAACCAACACACTCGGGCCGGCAGAGCCTGCAGGCTCCGGCCTGCAGGCTTCAACCGTAGTAAGAATTGCGCGGATCAATATTTGCGGAGGACGCCGACGACGCGGCCTTGAATGCGCACTTCCTCAGCGGGCACGAGAATCGGCGACATGCTGGAATTCGCGGGCTGGAGGCGAATCTTGCCGCCCGGCTCGCGATAGAAGCGCTTCACTGTGGCTTCGTCCTCGCCAACCAGAGCGACGACGATTTCGCCCGTATTCGCCACCTGAGTCTGCTCCACGACGATGAAGTCGCCATCGAGAATATGGTCGTCGCGCATCGATTCGCCCTTCACTTGAAGCACGAAGGTATTCTGCCCGCGCGCGAAATCGGCGAGAGAGATGGTCTCGCGATCCTCGACGGCTTCGAGTGGGCGGCCGGCGGCGATGCGTCCGGAAAGGGGCAGCTCGACGACGTGCCGGTCGAGAATTTCCTCGCGGACGGGCTTGGGAAGCTGGGTGACCTCGATGGAGCGGCTCTGATTGTAGCCGCGGCGGATAAAACCCTTCTTTTCGAGCGTCGAGAGATGTTTGTGGACCGTGGCCAGCGAAGTGAGCTTGAGGGCGTGAGCGATCTCTTCAAAGCTCGGCGAATAGCCGTTCTTGTTGAGAAAGGCGACGAGATAGTTGAGAACTTCCTTTTGGCGCTTCGTTAAAGCCATGTCTGGACCCCCTGCAGGATGCCGCGCTGACTATAGGCGAATCAAAAGCGAAAGTCAATGGTACTCCGGGACAGGTAGCGGGCCAGTTTCCGGTTGCTGGCCTCCAAGGAGTTGACCGATAGTTAAGCCCCTGAAGACCCAATGAGAAATCTAGTCTACGCGATCAACGTCACCCTGGATGGCTGCTGCGACCACACCAAAGGAATGGCCGATGAAGAGCTACTTGACCACTATACGCAACTCCTGCGAGATGCTGACGTGGTCATCTATGGGCGGAAAACTTATCAATTGATGGTTCCTTATTGGCCTGATATCGCCAAGAGCCAGTCGGAGACAAGAGCAGAGATCGAGTTCGCTCGAACATTTGACTCCCTCGACAAAATTGTCTTCTCGCGGTCACTAGACAGCGTCGATGACAAAAATACGAGAATTCTTCGCGGGAACCTCCGCGACGAAATCCTGAAATTGAAACAAGAACAGGGCAAAAACATTTGGGTCGGCGGCGTGGATATTCCTTCACAGCTCGTCGAGCTTGGCCTGGTGGATGAATTTCGTGTTGTCGTTCAGCCAATCATTGCAGGAGAAGGGAGGCGCTTGTTCGACCGCGTTAGCCTGCGGGAGAGCTTGCGATTGAAACTTGTCGAGTCGAAGATTCTTAAATCAGGATCCGTTGCTCTTCGTTACTTGAAACAGTGACCGGAAACTGGCCCGCTGCCGGAAACCCGTCAATGCGCCACTTTGATTAGGTAATGCCCTCGCTTGGCTTTAGCGATCGGCAAACACCTCAAGGATTTTGCGGAAACGCCCCCATGCTCCAGGCGGTTCCCTGCGGCACGGTAGAGACGCCCGAAGGCCAGGAAGAGCCCGCATCCAAACCCTCCTGGAACTGCGGCCCCAGGTCGACCCCCGCTTTTGCCGCCGGCGAGCCGGATTGTATGGCCAGCCCGGCCGGAGTCGAAGGCGATGGACTCACAAACTGAGGTCCAGCCGCCAGGGAATGCACGTCAAAACCGAGCGACTTCCAGGCGCTCAAGTCTCCGGAGCCCGAGGGCCAGAGGAACATTGATGATGTTTCGGGATCGTAATCGTTGTAGTCGATGGTCAGGGTCGAAAGGCTGACCCCGCTCTCCAGGTGCACGGCGCGGCTTTGGTTTTCGGAGAAGATATTGTTTTCGATTGAGATGTCAGCGGTTGTAGGCGTCGAGTCCGAAGTGTACAGGTCGACGCCGGTGGAGTTGTTCCAGCACGTGTTGCCATAGAATTTGTGGCCGGTGCCGTCTGCAAGGAAACAAGCCCCGTTCACATTGTTCCAAATGACGTTGTAGAGGATCGCGTTCGATTGCGTCGGTGCGTCGTTCGTGAAAACGCCGTGGTCGCCGTTATCGTGAATGGCGTTGTACTGCACGAGGTTGTTCGAAGCACCTGTCAGCGAGGTCCCGGCGCCGGCATCATTCGACAGCTCGACGCCGCGCGTGCGATTGGAATACAAGAGGTTGCGTGCCAGTGTATTGCCGCTCGAGGCTTCGACGCCGATGCCGTAGCCTTCGCCTTGCGCCGAAGTGTCCGTGTTGTTGTAAGAACCATTGGAAGCGACCGACGAATTGTTGGTCCAGTGAAGGTAAATTCCCGCGCCGTTATCGTGGGCGACGTTGCTCGAAATCACAAGCCCGGCAAGAAACAGGCCCTTCGAGAATGTCTCTCCTTCACAGCTCGCGCCGATCGCGCACCCGTACGTCGAAATTCCGTCGCGGCCGTTGGATGAAACCGTGTTGCCCAACACGGCTCCCGAAGTTACAGGAAATTGCGACTTGCCGCTGGCCAGCATGATTCCGTCGCGAGCCACTCCGGAAACTGACGAACTTTCGACGACGCAGTTGTTGCAGTCTTCAAGATGGATGCCGTCTCCCGCGCCATTTTGCACGGAAAGTTGGTTGAACGCGAGATCGTGGGAATTCTCGCCTGTCGATGTGGATACTTGAGCGTAGACAGCGCCGTTGGTGGGCAGGCCGTTCGCGGAAACAAATTGAATGTTCTGGACCGTCGCATAGGAAATCCCGAACAGCAGAATACCCGCCTCCCTGCTGCCTGCTTCAATTTCGTTGCCGGGGCTTGCCAGGCTCCAGACGTAAAGTTTTCCGCTGCTCCAATACCACCGGCCAGCCGAGGAAACCTGCGAAAGATTGGCTTCCATGGCTCCTTTCGAGCCGTTGAAAAGCACGATATTGGGTTGCACTTTCACCGTAGACTGCCAAACGTCAGCTTGGCAACTGGAGCAAAGGCTCCACGCTCTCGACGGCACCACGTCCGCGCCGCTGACGATCGGGGCGGGGCCGCTGCCGTAGGCATCCACCAAAATCGGCGCTCCAGGCTCGCCCGAGGAGTTGAGCGCGAGCTGTTCGCGCCAAATATCGCCTCTTTTGAAAAGAATGCGGTCGCCAGGCGCAAATTCCGATTCGTTGACTTTCTCGATCGTTTGCCAGGGCGACGATTCCGACGTTCCCGAATTCGAGTTGTTTCCGTTCACGGAATCGACGTAGTACGTTGTACCGGAGTTCCCTGCCTCGACAGTCAATGCAAGACTTTGGCTGGCGGTTTTCCCCGAAGCGTCCCGTGCCTGAAGCTCGAAATTTGCGGATCCTGCGCCGGCAGGCACACCGGTGATCACGCCGAGAGTTCCGTCGAGCACCAGGCCGGAAGGCAGGCTTCCCGAAGAAAGCGTCCACGTATATGGAGGCGTGCCCCCGTTGGCTGAAAGGCTCGCGCGATAAGCGGCGCTGGCGGTTGCATCTGGCAAACTGGACGTCGCGACGGCGAATCCCGGCGAACTGCCGGGCGGCGGTGCCGTCGGGCTCGACGGTCGAGAGGAACTGTTGGCGGTAGACCCGCAAGAAACGGCGAAAAGCGAAAGCACGAGACACAACGGTAGAGTACGGCTCAATGCGACCCTCTTTGTTTGCGGAAGACAAACGGAGAACGCGCGGACAAGACCTGTTGGAGTAGATTGCCGTTCCGGTTCGTTTTTCAAAAACAGCCAAATCAGAAAACCTGGACGTTCCAGCGTCGCAGTTCTGATTGGAAGATGAAATTGTGGATAAGTGCGTCGGTGAGCGCAAGATTTGACTTAAAACATTTTCCACAAAATCGGGAGAAGAGACGGCGAAGACGACAAGTCCTCTACCGCGGATACGGCCGGAATCCCGCCGCGAAATCGGCGCCTGACCTTACAAATTGAAGACGTAGAGAAGCAGGCGCGTGAGAAATAGATCGGCTACGAGCACGAGCACAGACGAAGCGACAAACGCGGTGATCGTCGCGCGGCCCACGCCCGCCGTGCCTCCGCGCACGCGAAAGCCCTGGTAGCAGCCCATGGTTGCGATGATGAACGCGAAAACCACCGGCTTCGAGAAGCCGATAAACAGGTCGGCAGGGACCAGCGCTTTGATGGCGCGCGTCCAGAATTGCTCCGGGTCGAGATGCAGCGTGATGGTGGCGACTACGAAGCCGCCAAAAAGACCGGCGCAATCGCCCACGGCGACGAGCAAAGGCAGCGTGATGAGCATGGCAAGGACGCGCGGCGTGACGAGCTTGCGGATCGGGTCGATGCCAAGGCCGCGCATCGCGTCCACCTGCTCGGTGACGACCATCGAGCCCAGCTCGGAGGCCATGCCCGTGGCGTTTCGCCCGGCGACGAGCAGCGAAGTAAACACGGGCCCGAGCTCGCGCAACAGGGCCAGCGAGAGCGCGTCGCCCGTGAGCGCCTTTTCGCCGAAGCGCGCAAATTGCGACGACGCGTTGAGCACCACCACGCCCCCCACGCACAGCAGCGCCAGCGCCACGATCACGATCGAGCCAACGCCGATCAGATCCATTTGCTCGACCGTGTCCGGGAAATAGTGTGTGGTCGTCAGGACGTCGCGGAGCGCTTCGACGGCCAGGAACGTGTAGTCCTGCGCGAAGAAGACCCATCGCTTGAGCTTGCCACCCACGAGAGAAGGAACGGAGCTGAGATTCACAATTGCACCCCCGCATTCGGGTTGCGCCGCAGGGAAAGCCTGGCGCAAAACAACCCGAGCCGAAAAGATACATCAGGAAGGCGCGCGAGCCTTGCACGAAACTGCGCGGCGGGACCCAAATGCGACAACTCCGTGCCATCGCACGCGCGAGACGTACCCGGCGAAAGAAGAGCTATTTCAGAACGAGCGAGTGTTGCAACAGGCGGGCGATTTCAGGCGAATCCATGTTTGCGGCGGTCACCATCGTCGCGCCGGTATCGATATGCTTCGAAACCGATTTGCCGAGCAGATGGTCGACGAGCGTTTTCACGGCAAGCTCTCCCATGCGAAATGGGTCCTGAACGACGAGGCCCTGAATCCGCTTGGCTTGAAGCATGTCGAGATAGAGATCCGAAGTGTCGAAACCGACGTGCGCAACGCGGGAAGACATGTCGAGCCCTGCGAGCGCCATCACCGTCCCGGCAGTCGAAGACTCGTTGGGAGTGAAGACGCCGGCGAGTTGTCCCGCGTAGCGCGTGATCATGGCCTCCGCGGCTGTCTTGGCAGTGACGCGCGTCGCCCCGGCAAATTGGTCCGATACGATGACTTCGATTTGCGGGAACCTGCGCAGGCGCGACCGAAATCCCTCTTCCCGCTCCTCCGTGCTGGCCGAGCCTTCCTGATAGCGAAGCAGCAGCACTTTGCCCTTGCCATTCAAAACTTCCGCCATGCGGTCGGCGGCGAGAGCGCCTGCCTTGAGGTTGTCCGTCGCAATGAAGCTGAGAATTTTGTGCGAGTCGAGAGCGGAGTCGATGATGACCGTCGGAATATTTTCCGCGGCCGCTTTTTCGACAAGCGCAACCATCGTCGTGCTGTCGAAAGGAGCGAGAACCACTCCGTGCACGCCGCGCCGGAGCACTCCTTCGAAGATTTTGCTTTGCTCCTGGCGGTCGTCTTCGCGCAGCGGCGCCTTCCAGAGAAACTCGACGGTGACTCCCTGCGCCAGCAGATCGCGAACCGCCTTTTCAGCGCCTGATTGCGCGGATTTCCAGTATTTGTGCAGCGAGCCCTGCGGAATCGCGGCAATCGTAAACGATGCGCTCATATGGATCCCGCAGGTCCTGTGGAGTCATGGCGGCAGAGGATCCAATCGCCGCGGGACAGATCGTAGAGGCGGGCGTGCCTGCGAGGCGCCCATCGATCTTTTTTCACGGTAGCGGAGCAACAACGGTGGCGCAAGAAATTCCCGCGCCAATAGCGCCCAAAATGACACGATAAAAAAGTGAAAATTTGGCAAAGACTGCTGAAAATCAGCAGCTCGCGCGCCCTGCCCGAACGGCCTGCGCCAGCTCGCGCAAGAGCGGCAGTGTTTGCTGCCAGCCGAGGCATGCGTCCGTAATGCTCTGGCCGTATACCAGCGGCTTGCCGGGAGCGAGCTTCTGCGCACCCTCCACCAGATTGCTCTCCAGCATCACGCCAAGAATATTCCGGCCGCCGCCGGCGATCTGCGCGGCGACGTCGCGGCACACCTCGGCCTGACGCCGGTGATCCTTGCCGCTGTTGGCATGGCTGCAGTCGACCATCACGCGCGGCAGAAGATTGGCGTCTGCCAGCTGGCGGCAGGCGTCGGCGACGGCTTCGGCCTTGTAATTGACGATATTTCTGCCGCCGCGAAGGATGACGTGGCAATCGGGATTGCCCATTGTCACAAAAATCGCGGACTGCCCGTATTTCGTATGGCCCAAAAACGTGTGCGGCTGCGCGGCCGACAATAGCGCCTGTATCGCCACCTGCACGTCGCCCGAAGTCGCGTTCTTGAAGCCCACGGGACACGATAGTCCCGAAACAAGCTGGCGATGAACCTGGCTTTCCGTCGTGCGCGCGCCGATCGCTCCCCAACTGACGAGCCCAGCGACGTATTGCGGCGTAATCATGTCCAGAAATTCGGTGCCGGCGGGAACGCCCATTTCCGCGAGGTCGAGCAGAAGATGGCGGGCCAGGCGCAGGCCGTCGTTGATTTTGAAGGATTCGTCGAGGTGCGGATCGTTGATCAGCCCCTTCCAACCGACGGTCGTGCGCGGCTTTTCGAAATAGACACGCATGACGATGCGAAGCTCGGCGGAAAGCTCGTCGATGGCCGTCTTGAGCAACGCCCCGTATTCGCGCGCGGCTTTCGGATCGTGGATCGAGCAGGGGCCGACGACGACAAGCAGCCGGCGGTCCTCGCCGCGAAGAATGCTGCGAGTTTCCTCGCGGGCGTGATAGACCGTGCCGGATGATTTTTCAGTGGCCGGCAATTCTTCCTCGAGAAAAATCGGAGGAAGCACAACCTTGGTCCATCGAATGCGAAGATCTTCTGTGCGAAAACTCATCGGCGTTGCGGTTGACCTTCCTGAAATTAGAACGCGACTCGGACAGCTCTCTTTCAATGTACCAGTGTTATTGGCGAAAACGAAAAGCGCCTTTGCTTTGTCAGAGACGGGATTTCTTGAAGAGAAAGAGCAGTTCTTTCGATGCGGCGGGAAAAGACGCGAAGTGCTCGCGCGCCAGAGGCGTATTCAGGAAGGGCGTGTAGCCTGGGATCGAGAGAATCTCCGGAAGATTGAGATTGGCGAACCCCATCGACCAATCGGGAAATTCGCGATGGGCAATCGGGCCTTCGAGAAGGACCGTCAAATCGCGGTGGCGCGTGTCGTCGGCGATTTTTGCCTGCAAGAATTTTACGGAGTCTTCCTCGCCTTCCATTGCCTGCAGGAAGCGCCCATCCTTATATAGGAGCATTCCGGTGATTCCCAGCGCTTCATTATTGACGCGGCTTTTTTCGAGCAGATCGATCAGCTGTGGATTGGAGAATGGCACGCAGGCGATGCTGACGTAGACGAGCGAAAACATAATCCTCCTCTTGCATCGAGCGCCCGCCCAGGCATTCGAAGTGTTCGGTGAATGAAGTGGAGGAAGGGTGAGGCAAGTATAGCATCCGCCATGGAGATGCGACGCGCGTGCGTCCGAAGCGGCAAGAGGAGGCTGCAAATCGGTTTCCTTCGCGCGCCCGCAGTGCTATGCTTTTTCGTGAGTACCTGAACGCGGGAATTTCGCAATTCACACCGGGGGAACGCCTGAAAGTTTATGTCAGCCACGACTGAGCCATTACGCCGCAAGCGGGAAGTGATCGACCGGGCCGTGATCCGTTTCTGCGGCGATTCCGGCGACGGCATGCAGATCACCGGAAGCCAGTTTACGAACACCGTCGCGCTCTACGGCAACGACCTGGCGACGTTTCCCGACTTCCCCGCCGAAATCCGCGCTCCTGCGGGCACCCTGCCCGGAGTGAGCGGCTTCCAGGTGCAGTTTGCGTCGAACGACGTCTATACGCCCGGCGATGCCGTGGATGCGCTGGTGGCGATGAATCCGGCGGCACTGAAGATGAACCTGCCGGACCTGAAGCCCAACGGAATCCTGATTGTCAACCTCGACGATTTCCAAGAGGCAGACCTGCGCAAGGCGCAGATGACCTCGAATCCGCTCGAAGACCATTCGCTCGACGGCTACCGCGTTTTTTCCGTCCAGTTGACGAAGCTCACACGCGCCGCGCTGAAGGATTTGGGCCTCGACGCCAAAAGCATGGACCGCTGCAAGAATTTCTTCGCGCTCGGCATGTGCTATTGGCTCTACAACCGCTCGATGGAGCCGACCCTGCGCTGGCTCGAACAGAAATTCAAGAGCAAACCGCAACTGGTGAATGCCAACCGTCTGGCGATGCAGGCGGGCTACAGCTACTGCGAGGCCACCGAAGCATTCCAGATCAGCTACGAAATTCCTCCCGCGAAGTTGGCGCCGGGCGTTTACCGCAACATCAGCGGCAATACGGCTCTGGCGATGGGATTCGTCGCAGCTTCGCAGCAATCGGGCTTGTCGCTGTTCCTTGGCTCGTATCCGATCACGCCCGCTTCAGACATCCTGCACGAGCTTTCGAGCTACAAGGATTTCGGCGTGATTACATTTCAGGCGGAAGACGAAATCGCCGCCGTGACTTCGGCCATCGGCGCGGCCTACGGCGGCTCGCTCGGCATCACCACCACTTCAGGGCCGGGCATGGCTCTCAAGACCGAAGCGATCGGGCTCGCCATCGCAGTCGAGCTGCCCCTGGTGGTTTGCGACATTCAGCGCGGTGGCCCCTCGACGGGATTGCCGACCAAGACGGAGCAGGCGGACCTCATGCAGGCTCTCTTCGGACGCAATTCGGAAGCGCCTGTTCCGGTGCTCGCTCCCTCGACTGCCGGCGATTGCTTCTGGATCGCCCTCGAAGCGTCGCGCATTGCTGTGAAATATATGGTTCCGGTGATCATTCTTTCCGATGGCTACCTGGCGAACGGCGCGGAGCCGTGGCGAATTCCGAATGTTGCGGACCTTCCGGAAATTCCTGTCCATTTCGAGAAGAATCCAGAGGGATTTCAGCCTTACAAGCGCAATCCAAAAACGCTGGCGCGGCCATGGGCGATTCCCGGAACGCCGGGGCTCGAACATCGCATCGGCGGGCTAGAGAAACAAGACGTGACCGGCAACGTGAACTACGAGCCGCTGAATCACGAACGCATGGTTCGCCTGCGCGCCGAAAAGGTGGAAGCAATCGCCAACGAAATTCCGGATGTGGTTCCGGCGGGCGATCCTTCGGGCGACTTGCTGATCGTCGCGTGGGGCTCGACGCACGGGCCGATCACCGCGGCCCTGAAGACAGCACGTGCCAAAGGCCGCCGCATCGGGCACGTCCATTTGCGCCACCTGAATCCCCTGCCGAAAAATCTCGGCGAGGTTCTGGGCCGCTACGACAAAGTGCTGGTGCCGGAAATGAACATGGGGCAGCTCCTGTGGATACTGCGCGCGAAATATCTGGTGGACGCGCAAGGCTACAACAAGATTCAGGGGAAGCCTTTCAAACAATCGGAAATCGAGCGCAAGATCAAAGAGATTTTGGCCTAGGTCCCGCAAAGATTCAGGAGAAGCGATGGCAACCGAAACACTGCCGCTTTACAACAAGAAGGATTTTCAGACGGACCAGGAAATCCGCTGGTGCCCCGGCTGCGGCGACTACGCAATTTTGTCCGCTGTGCAGAGTGTGTTTGCCGATCTCGGCCTACCGAAGGAAAAATTCGCCATTATTTCTGGCATCGGCTGTTCCAGTCGCTTTCCCTATTACATGAACACATTCGGCTTCCACACGATTCACGGGCGCGCGCCGGCTGTGGCAACTGGGTTAAAGCTGACGCGGCCGGATTTGGATGTTTGGGTGGTGACCGGCGACGGCGACTCGCTTTCCATCGGCGGCAATCACACGATTCACATGCTGCGGCGCAACGTCGGGCTGAAAGTGCTGATGTTCAACAACAGAATTTACGGCCTGACGAAGGGACAGTATTCGCCGACTTCGGAAGTCGGTAAAAAAGCGAAGTCGACGCCTTTTGGCTCGCTCGACCGGCCGTTCAATCCCATGTCGCTCGCGATTGGGGTGGAAGCAACGTTCGTCGCGCGGTCGGTGGATGTGTTTCAGGCGCATCTGAAAGAAACATTGAAGCGCGCAGCGGCGCATCAGGGCGCGGCCTACGTGGAAATTCTGCAGAATTGCAATATCTTCAATGACGGCGCGTGGATGAACCTCACCGAGCGCGATGCGCGCAGCGAGCACGTGATCCAGCTCGAACACGGCAAGCCCCTGATTTTCGGGAAGAACCGTGACAAGGGCATCCGGCGAAAGGGGCTTGAATTGGAAGTCGTCACGCTCGGAAACGGTGTGGGCGAGCAGGACTTGATCGTGCACGACGAGACGAATCCGAACCCCGCCTACGCATTCCTTCTTTCGCGCATGGACACCCTTGAAGGATTCCCTACTCCCATCGGCGTGCTGCGCTCGGTGGATGCTCCGCGCTACGAGGATCTTGTGAGCGCACAGATTCGCGAAGTGCAGGAGCGCCGCGGCAAAGGCGATCTTGGCAAGCTGCTCCGCGCCGGCGACACCTGGGAAGTCAAAGCCTAGTTCCTTTCTCTGCACGACAACCTGAGAAGAATGGCGCCGCAAAAGGGACGTGTGCAGTCGCGCGTAGGCGTGTGTGCGCACGACGCCCCGAAGATTGCGACATTCACTTCTAACGCGGCGAATTTGCGGCAGGCGTGGGCAGATTCGCCGCAAGTGTGTTCGGGCCAGACGGCGGCAGCGCAGGCATCAGTGCGTAGGCGCGGTCGCGCGCGGCGGAGAACGCAGCAAGATCGCGCCTCGCGATGGGGTCCGAAGGCGGCAGCGACATCCGTTCAAAATTCAAAAACTGCCCGCGCCTCTCGATCCGGAAATCGAGATGCGGGCCGGTGGCGAGGCCCGTCATGCCCACCAGGCCGATCCGCTGCCCCTGCTCGACGCGCTCGCCATCGCGAACGAGAATGCGCGAGAGGTGCATGTAATACGTGGTGTATCCGTCGTTGTGCTTGATCTCGATCAGATTTCCCGCCCCGCCCTTCCTTCCCGCAAAAATCACGCGGCCGTCGCCGATGGTCTGCACCGGCGTGCCGGTCGGCGCTCCATAGTCAATGCCGAGATGCGGGCGGTATTCCTTCAAAATCGGATGATAGCGGCTCAAGCTGAAATGCGAAGTGATCGGCGCAGCATACTTCAGCGGTGAGTGGAGGAATTCGCGTTTCATCGCCTTCCCATCCCGCGTGTAGTAGGCCGGATTGCCGGAAGGATCGTGGAAAAGAACGGCACTGTAGGTGTGATGGCCGTTCACATATTCCGCAGCGAGAATTTTTCCGTAAGAAACGAGCGCGCCGCTGGAAAGAACCTTTTTCTCGACGACAAGCCGGAAGGTGTCTCCAGGGCGCGGGTCCGTGTAGAAATCCAGATCGTAACCGAAAATTTCAGCAAGCCGCAGCGCGAGCTCCGGCTTTTCGCCTGCTTCTTCGAGTGATTCGAAGAGCGAGCCGTGAATCGCGCCAGAGACTCCCGCCGATTCGGTCTCGAAAGGAATCGTCTGAATTTCCGAGTGGAAGCCGCTGCCGTCGGGAGTGATCAGAAGATTGTGGTCGGCGTCGATTTCGTAGCGTACGGCGCGCAATTCGCCGAGCACGGAGCGCCCGACCGCCAGGTGATTGCCCGCGCGGAGCTGGCGGAAATTAAAAACCGGCTGCGCCGATGCTGCCAGGCGTGCGGCCGTATCATCGGCGACGCCGAGTGTTGCAAGAACCGCCGCGAACGGCGTGCGCGATGGAACCACGGCGTCGCGGTAGAGAATCACCTGCTGCTGGATGCGAATTGTCTCCGCGCGTGCGGCCGAAGCTTCAGCGGCAAATGCGTGATTGGCGGTTGAAAGGTGCGCGAAGGAAATTCCAATGCAAATCGCGCCTGCAATGAACAGAGCGCTCCAAAAAATAATCCTGCGAATCCCCATGTTCCCCCGCGGATCGCGGTTGCTTCCGCGGCCCGCAGCATAACTCAAACACCGAGCCGCGCAAAAGAAGAACAGTCGTCCGAGAGTTCGTTAAGAGCAACGGCGATCGCAGACGGCAGAGGAAGGCGCGCATCCGGCGACGCACGCAGTTGCAAAAGCGCGGCTAGTGGGAAGCTCCGACAGAGGAGACGTAATCGTCGAACCCGCGCGGCGGTTCGGTGGCGAAGAAGTTCCGGTCGTGCAAAGTGCGGTAGATGCGTCCCGCAATTTCCGAAGCGTGAGGGCCGCTGACGTACCAACCTCCGCCGCGAATCAAGACGACGAGAACAATTTTCGGATGCATCTGGTCGGCGTAGGACGCGAACCAGCCGATTCGTCCGCCGAGATCCTCGTCGTTGCACGTGCCCGTTTTTCCGAGCGCTTGCTCGCCATCGGGATCGTAGCTTTGCTTGGCCGTGCCGTAGAGAACGGCCGCGAGCATCCCTTCGCGGATGTCCGGAACGACGCCGCTGATATCGAGATGGCGGCGGATGCGCGGCGTGAAGTTTGCACGTTCCTGCGGCGTGCGCGGATATTGCAGGTAATATTCGGTGCCGCCGTTGGCCAGCGTCGAGACCATCGAAGCAAGCTGAAATGGCGTGATGCGAATCCCGGAGCCGAAGCTCGACATGCGCCCAATGCCGCCAATCACCGGCGGCGCAGACGGGAGTTCGCCGGAAGGCTCGCCGGGAATATCGTAACCCGCAGGCTGGCCGAGGCCCATCAGCTCGGCATACTTGATCACGCGTGCGAAGCCTAGCCGCGTGCCGACCTCGGCGAAATACTTGTTGTTGGAGTGCGCCATGGCCTCAGTGAGGTCCATATAGTGGCGCGGCGCCACGCGAATCATGGTGTTGCGCGTGATGACGCCTTCCTGCAACCCTCCGAGCGCGATGACGGGCTTGATCGTCGAGCACGGTTCGAAGCCGGACGAGAACGCCATCTTCTGGTTGACGATGGTCAGGATCCGCCCATTCTCGGGATCCACGGCGAGCACCGAGCCATTGGCGTGGCCGAGCGAATCGACGGCGATCTCGCGGACCACTGGATCGTCGTTGGCGGAGTCGTCGCCCTGCGTCGGATCGCCATACGTCGGCACGCCGCGATAGCGGTGGCGACGGTGAGACGAGGCGGCGGAGAGGCTGAATGCCGCGAGGAGAAAGAGGCAAAGGAAAGAAACAGCTTGCTGGGTGGCTGCTGTGCGTCCCATAGGCTTAGGAATCGGCCGATGCGGTCCTTAATAAAAAATTATTGCAGCAAACAGTGTAAGGAAATGTAACGGGCGGGCGCAACTGGAAACAAGGACAGGTTTTTAGAATTGCGACACGCGGCGCGGCGAAAGCGCCGGCAAAGCGGGCCTCGAACAGGGGAAGAAATTCGAGGCCCGCGCGACGATCCCGCGAGAAAAAAGCGAACTAGCGCGAGGCGCGGCTGCCTTGCGTGGCCGCGACGGCCTTGAGGCCGCTCTTGTGCGCCTCGCCCTCGGAATTTTTCGCGGCGTCTTCGACCACCGCGGGACCTGCGAGCAACCCGAGCGCCTTGCGAATCTCGTGGTCGATTTTGGCGCGCACGTCGGCGTGCTCTTTGAGGAACATGCGCGCGTTTTCGCGGCCCTGGCCGATGCGCTCGCCCTTGTAGGAAATCCACGTGCCGGATTTTTCCACGATGTTGCGGGCGATGCCGAGGTCGAGCAGGTCGCCTTCGCGCGAAACGCCTTCACCGTAGATGATGTCGAATTCAGCCTCGCGGAAGGGCGCGGCGATTTTGTTTTTGACGACCTTCGCGCGGGTGCGCGAGCCGACCACGCGGTCGCCTTCCTTGATGGACTGGATGCGGCGGATATCGACGCGAATCGAAGCGTAGAACTTGAGCGCGCGGCCGCCGGTGGTGGTTTCTGGATTGCCGAACATCACGCCGATTTTTTCGCGAATCTGGTTGATGAAAATCAGGCAGGTCTTCGACTTCGAGACGATGGCGGTGAGCTTGCGCAGCGCCTGGGACATCAGCCGCGCCTGCAATCCCATTTGCGGCTCGCCCATTTCGCCTTCGAGCTCGGCTTTGGGCACCAGCGCGGCCACTGAATCGATGACCACGATATCGACGGCGTTCGAGCGGATCAGCGTCTCGGCGATGGCCAGCGCCTGCTCGCCATTGTCCGGCTGCGAGACCAAAAGATTGTCCACGTCCACGCCGAGATTCCGCGCGTAGACCGGGTCGAGCGCGTGCTCGGCGTCGATGAACGCCGCCTGGCCGCCCATTCGCTGCGCTTCCGCGATTACGTGAAGAGTGAGAGTTGTCTTGCCACCCGATTCCGGGCCGTAGATTTCGCAGACCCTTCCGCGGGGAAAGCCGCCGACCCCCAAGGCGGCGTCAATCGAGATGGAACCGGTGGGAATCACGCTGACGGGGACGAGAACGTCGCGGCTGCCCAGGCGCATGATCGAGCCTTTGCCGTAGTCCTTTTCAATCTGGGAGATTGCGAGATCGAGATTCTTGGATTTCTCATCGGCCATAGCGCACCTCGAAGGGTTTTTCGGTTCGGCGACCTGGGGACGGAAGCCGCTTGAGTTTAGCAGAGAGCG